>Ga0126339_10001347_pt1 | contig 16492 bp, 8 predicted proteins | sample OrbTmetagenome_2_FD_92532 | JGI IMG/M metagenome (GOLD analysis project Ga0126339, IMG submission 92532) | Coral microbial communities from Petempiche,Puerto Morelos, Mexico - Orbicella T R C metagenome | ecosystem: Host-associated > Invertebrates > Cnidaria > Coral | place: Petempiche,Puerto... | reverse complement strand
CCCCTGTTGACCATAACAGTGAAGATGCAGGAGACGGGGCCTACGGTTTATCGTCCTTATCCGAGAAGACTAGAATATCTAACCATTTGCAGATGTCATTGCAAAGGCAGCATATTCTCCTCAATTATTTTAAGACCCTGAGTGTTGGTCCGGTCTGGGGCTTGAACCCGAGACCTCCCGCACGGTAGTCCAATGCTCTACCAGCTGAGCTAACCGGTTGGCGGCCTAAGTAAGGTATGGGTCCCTTCCAATATTTTCTCCTTCGCCAAAAGGTGCTCACATGCAATGTGTTTGCATCTGTCAAGTTTCTATCACACTCAAACACGAGAACGTCAAACAATAAAATAGAAATAAGACACAGAACACGCAAACAACGAAACGATCATCATAGAATGTGAAAATAATTTCTTCGCTGCTTTTGAAGCCAGTAGAAGTTTAGGGCCGTAGCCAGACTTTCAAAACAAATGAGGCAAGTCTTGCAAGCTCTGAAGGCGCGCATGCAATAATTAGTTCATTGTGAGAGCTTAAGATTACATTCGTTTGTGCGAGGTTTGAGAGCTCTGAAAATGATATGCTTTTATTTATACAATGACCTCTTAACACCTTTTTACAAGTTAAGGAAGTTGATGAAGAAATATCCTTGACTTTACTTGAAATCTTTGGGACCTTTGTACTTACTATATTCTTGTCCCAAGACAAGTAGACAAGCAATGAAATGGCCGTAGAGTTTATAGTAACCGATGCGTGACTACGCTTGATGGCCAAAAGATCACACAACGGTAAATGCCATGGATACTGCGAGCAAAGCATGATGGTCTACACTCACTGACTTTGTTTTGGCCTTTTGCAATTTTGTTTTCGTTTTTGTTTTTGTTTTTGTTTTTGTTTCCATTTTTGTTTTTTTTGTTTTTTGTTTTCGTTTTTGTTTTGTTAATTTTGTTTTTGTTTTAAAATATTGTTTTCGTTTTTATTTTTTTTTTTTTAATAAAAAAAAAAAAATGACAAAAACAAAAACAAATATTTAAGAAACAAAAACGGAAACAAAAATTAAAAACAAAAACAAACACAGAAATTAACAAAATAAAAATGAAAACAAACATCAAAAGACAAAAAACAAAAACGAAAACAAAAATTGAAACAAACATTAAAAAAATAAAAATGGTAGGTGACCCTTCTGGGCTGCCGTAAGTAATTTTAAAGGTTCTTCCCCCCGCCCCCCCTCCTTCCCCACCCAACACACAAAATCATTCCCACTGCACTCATCTCACCACCAATAATGCAAACCACATTATCCACAAACTGTTTTCTCTGTCTGTGTGGCTGTCTGTGTGGCTGTCTGCCATTTGATTGCCTGTCTATTTATTTGGCATGTGTGTCTTTCTTTTGTCCATCTATTTATATTCTCAAAGACATTAGCTAATTTTGGCTACCTAAAATTCAAGAGTAAATAAAGTATATGTATGTATATGTATGTCTGTCTGTCTGTCTGTCTGTCTGTCTGTCTGTCTGTGAAGCACTTGCCGCCTCTCAAATATTATACTATCAATCTTTTCTGAAACTTAAATGTATACAACTTTGCCAACATTTTATGTGATTAAAAAAGATATACAACTGATGTAATCATAGAGGCAAGTTTATAAAACATTATGTTTTGCAATCTAGGTCCATGCAATAAAGTTAAATAAAGAAAGTGGGGAACATAAGCAGAAGATTGTGCTAATTGTCACTTTAAAAGGCATCAGGATAGTAGATGAAAAAAGTCAGGTGAGTGTGCTGCATACAAATGTACTTAAATAGAATTGTCTTTATTTTTATCAAACTGATAGAGTTTCTAAGTACACAATGTATTAATACGTCCATTGTTTTCCACCACCTTATTTCTGTTTTTTTGTATGGCCATTTTTTTCCTGAACATTTAAATTTTCTCTTCAGCAATAGTGGCATTAGTCCCAGGGGGGAAAATTTAGTGTTAGTTATAGCAGGAACAAATTAATCTTGAAATATTAAAACAAGCCCTAATCTCTCCTATTCTGTCCTGGCTGTGGCAAAGGGTTTGTGCATGACTCACCATGAGAGTGAAAATTACATGTAGTGTATGATGCGTGTAAAGCAGCGAAAAGACAGAAGTTATTCCTGAATGTATGAATAAATCATCATTAAAAGTACCTTAAAGTAGGTATGACACATGAATTGTGTTAAAATTTGTGCATGAAATGGGGCAGCCCCCCTTGGCTACCCTCTCATCTAATTTTAAAACTTGTTGTAAAAACAGATGTGTTTTAATCCATGTTTTTAATTTTCTATTGCAGAAAGCACAACATGAACATCCTATCAATAAAATATCATTCATAACACATGATCCAGAAGACAAGAAAATCTTTGGGTATGTTTGCAGCCAACCTTGCTCCACTGGACACAAGCTGTTTGCTATCAAGTCAGAAAAACCTGTAAGTAATGAAAGCTTTTTGTGTTTGTGAGTGATTAACTCCAAGTAGCTTGTACTGGATACCAGGTTTTTCTAAGTTTTGAGTGCTCAATCCTTAACTAGTGGAGCAATGCTTGAAACAGCAGTAATCAAACATTGTCTGACCAAATTTTGTTGCACTGTCCAACCAATCTTACACTATGGTCAGATATGATCTGCACCAAAATGATCTTAGCATTTAGTCAGGAAGATCTGACTGGTTTGCATGCACTACTGTACATCTGATAGGCGTGAGACACCTCTAAAGATACACTGTAACCCTAAATGTTTTGTTTTTTCTTTTATAGCCTCTTAAGACTTGCAGAAAATGTGAAACAAACCTTTTCTTTGAAAGTCATCCTATAATCAATATATTGCTAAGCATACAGTTTATTACTTCATGTATGCCTTCCCCAAGCTATCCCTAGCAGTTTTCCAGCACCCATTTATTCACCTGGGTGGAAAGGGAAAGAGTTGTCTCCAAAACTTCAACACGGTAACTACAGCTAAGACTGACTTAGAGTATAGTTTATCCTACTTAAAATGTTAAGTCTACCTCATGTCATTGGTCCACACAGCTGGATCTTATCCCCGCATATCTCCAAGTATTTCTACTCCCTCCCTTTATGGGATGCCAGTCCATTGCAAGGTTACCCCCCAGGATTAAATTCGCTGACAGAGTACCCATTTATACACCTGGCTGGAGAGAGGCACTGTTAGAGTAAAATGTCTTGCCCAAGAAAACAGAGCAATGATCCTGGCCAGGGCTCATACCCAGATCACTTGACCCAGATTCTAGCATACTAACCATTAGGTCACCATGCTTCCACAGCTTGATCTGGGGTTCAGAGTATAATTTTGTTGTTGATTCTTCCACAGGCTGGAGTTGTCACTGGGACCCTGTATGATCTTTTTCAAGTTGTATTTCAACTTCGCCAACAGGCTGGATTAGTGAAGAAGGTTCCCAATTCAGCTCAGGTGTCAAATGGTAAATAATAATATATTTCCTGCAACCTTGTATTAATTTCTTTTTGTAACCCTGGTTTTTTTCACAAGTCCAAACATAATACAGAATTAAATGTTGACAAATTCTACAGATCCCCATTTTCCTTGGGAAGGGAGGGAGAACCTTTGACAAAAATTCAACCAGGATAGAACTGACCCACATGAAAACCAGCTAAGGCTGATGTCACTTCCTGTCTAAATATTTTTACCTTGACTAAAATGGAGGTGAGGCTTTTTCTTAGACTTGCCCTTGCTAAATTAGCAAGGTTTGAAAGGAGAAATGATCCAACCTTAACCTTGTGGTGTTGAAGTTTGGATTTTAGAACTAAAAGCAATTGTATCATTCTATAAATAGATAAAAATAAATATTAAATAAATCACTTTATGTTTACTAAGTGTCAAAGTGTTTAGCACTACTGTACTAATTAGGGACACTGAAAATATGCAAACAAGTATTGTAAATTAAACAGAAACTTGTTAAAATCCCAACTGGCAGGAGGCTGACCAGTTGGCTATTTACAAAGCATGGAGGAGTTGAATTTGGGACCAAAAACACAAATCCAAGGAAATTTTAAAACTGTTATAGTGAGTTTACTAAGGTTGCATTTTTAGCATAAGCCCTTTGTTGGAGTAAAGAACAAGTTAATTTATAAAAAAAAATTGTTGACTTGCCCGCCATGGCAGTCCAACAGTCCAACATTCTTTTTTTAGAAACTAATACCTCAATATTCTCAAACCTTTGAAGATGCCATTGGGTGGACAAGATGCTTGGTTAACCATCATTCCCTGGTTTGATTGTTGCCCATGATTTATAGCTCAGTTAATTTCTTGGCAACTTGTTGCCAATTGCTCCATGGGTTTCAATATCATTTTTAGTATCTATTTGCAAGAAAAGTGCTGCAACACGTCAAGAATGATTCATATCCGGTGATGTGCCCTCATATAACTTTCTTATTGCTCTTTGAACATTTTCTAGGTCCAAGCCCACAGGGGTCAGATGGCATTTATGAGGTATGTTTGCCATTGCTCTTAATCTTGATTGAAGTCTCAAAAAACGACCCCATTGTCAGTCTGAGAACTCAATGTTGAGTCTACCAAGAAAACAGATTTCTTGTTAGAACTGTTTGTATTAGATTAATTATAAAGTCTGCATACGGGCCAAGGGTCTCATCAGACCTGAGCTTATCCCAGTTTCTGTGGCATGAAGCAACTAGGAATAATTCTACTCCCCCATGGATGGGATGCTAGTCCATCACAGGGTTAGCCCCCAGCATTAAATTTTCTGGTACCCATTTATACACCTGGGTGGAGAGAGGCAATGTGAGAGGAAAGAGTCTTGCCCAAGAACACAACACAATGTACCCAACCAGGACTCGAACCCTGACTGCTCAAACTCGAATCGAGTGCACTAACCATATGGCAACCACGCCTCCACCGCTCATGTTAGGCCAGCATACTATTATAAATTATAAGTGATTAGAAGCACTTTCATAAAGCTCTCTAAATAATTTATGCTTAACAGTGCTGTATTTTGAAACCTTCCGAGTCAAGGGGTGCCTGGAAAAAGCCCTAAGTGACTACTGATAAACTGTAAGACTCTCCTTCCAAAATTTCCACATTTATTGTTTGCAAAAACGGGCTGTGCGAGCTATTACCAATTCAGATTATAGAGCACATTCTGCTCCTTTATTCTCCAAATTAGGAATTTTAGACATTTATCAAATCAACAGGTTTCATATAGCTAAATTTATGTACTAGTATCATAGCAACCTGTTTCCTCCATTGTTTTTCAACTTGTTTTTTACAAACAGTTGAATTCATGGCTATAGCACCAGAACAGCCAATAATTGTTGTGTACATCATTGCCGGACTAATCTAAAAAAATTCACAATTCTTTACTAAGATCCAAAGATCTGGAATTCCTTTCCTGTTACAATCACTTCATTGTCAAGTTTTCCCAATTTTAAGAAAAAACTGCAAGAGTTTTTAGTAAAATAATTACTGAACTGTCAAAGCCGCACACTGTTGCGTATTGTTACATACGAGGTGGCCTCAACTAAAAGCCTGATGGTTTCTAGAGGTCACCTCGCCTGGCATTAAAACATTTATGAATACTGTACATTAAGTAAAAAGGCAAAATAAACAGAATGAATGAATGAATGCCTTGTATCCCCTTGTTAAACAAAAGGGTAGTTGACATTACTGTATATCAACAGTCACTTGGGGCCTTATTCTGTGCAACGCTTCAATTGCACAATGATATCACATTTGCTTCTCATGCTTTTGAAAAAAAAAACATTGCCGAGCACAAGAAATTATAATTCCTTAGATCTAGCAGAAACTAAAAACCCTGTATTCAAAACAAAAGACTTAAATATTGACTTGAAAACTACTGAAATAATTTAAATATCACAAACACCAACTTTATAATTGGAACATTTAAATTCATGGATAACATTAATTGTACATTTCCTTATTTTAGGTACCATATAAAAATGGTAACAACAGAAATGCCGCAGCAAGTCCACAAGATCAGCACTATGCTGAACCGGTGACACCTACGACAAAACAAGACCCACATTATGAAGTAAGCAATTTTGAATCTGAGAGCTTATAAAATAACTGAGCTACTATGCACACTCTCATTGGTCGATAAGTGTGTTTAGATGAGAATATGTCAACACGATTGTGATGTTTTAGATTCGCACATTTTTTGAGAAATATTTCATAAAAGCAATAGTAAAGAACACTTTTTCCATGCTTACATAGCCTCATCTAAACACTTGGAGGGTTGGGAGAATTCTCAAAAGTTAATATACAAACCCTCAACTGTGTCTCCAGTTTTTACAACTGTCACAAATTCCCCAAACCTCCCTCGTGTTTAGACAAGGCTATGCAACGAAGGAAAACATGCTCTACTGCATGCAAAGTACTGTGATGTCTACATCTATCAAGAGTTACTGTGGATCATCAAATGTCTTTGATGCTCAACTTTCTGCTGAAATTTGTTTTGGTGTGATTGGTTGATATTAAGTGTTGAGTAACTTAGTTAGGAGGTCCCAGTTGACGTCATTACATCCATACAGTATTTAATGACTAGTACATGAATTAAGTGAGATCAAAATGAGTCATTTTATTGTTGTTGTGTGCGCTTGTCCAATTAGGTTCCAAAGAATCTGCCTGTTCAGGCTGCCCTTCCACCACTACTGGGAGAAAACAACAAAGATTCTGAGGTATTTTAAGCCATAGCAGTGCATTAATATGTGGTACATAATAATTCGTAATGTGTTGTTAATTAAAACTGATTTGACGTTCTAGCACAAAGCACAGCCTTTCTTGATTTACTGCTACATACAAGTACATTAGGGCACAGTCATTGCATCACATCTCTACAACTCACATTGTACCATGTAAAGCCTTATGGAAATTCTTCTTGCTTGCTTTGCTCACAAACCCCACTCTCCACCCCCGTGTGTCTTGTGCTTGTTTTGCTCGCTTTTTCTTTTGTGTGTGTGAATATAGAGAGGCTGTGAACAGTGTAGAATCCTATAGGAAACGATACTGTACATATATCGTTAACCAAGTGAGAGGTTTATACTGGAAGAGTTTCAGCCTGAGGTCTTGGAAGTATGGACCTTGCTGCACTCGGATGTACAAGAAAGACTCTAAGAGCTGATATTTTCCCAGTACTGTCCCGAGCAAGCTTGGTTAATAAGAGATTTATTACATGATTGAAACTACCTGAAAATCTTCAAGAGCGATATTACAGGATCATTCAGGACAGTGCCTGGTCCAATATTTAAAGAATACTAAACTGGCAATGAAACAATCTGATTGGTTGAGTTTAGTCACTGGCCCTCTGAACTTACTAGATTGTGTGATAAATTACTAATAAAGCAAGTTCATAGAGGTGTAGTAAAATGCTTAATATATGTCTTTAGTCACGGTGTTATGTCAGGCTCGATATGAAAACAATTATAAAATGTAGTTCTCGATCATTTTGCGGAAACACCACTACCCATAGTCTGCTTTATTATCCTAATTGAAACATCAATTTAACCAAATATGTTTCTGGTTACCCATTCTGGTCCTCAATTCCATGTAAGTTCATTTAATTTAAATTCATGTGAAATCATGTTCATTGCAAAAATTGCCAAGGATTCTTAAACAATAGATTTAACGGTTATGGTATTAATGGCCTGTACTCCATTTAACACTAAGTGACTCCCAGGGGATTCATTGGATTTCAAAATTTGGGAAGCAGGGATGGCACAGTGGTGAGAGCGCGTGCCTCCCACCAACGTGGCCCGGGTTCGATTCCGGCCTGGTGTCATATGTGGGTTGAGTTTGTTGTTGGTTCTTGCCTTGCTCTGAGGGTTTTTCTCCGGGTTCTCCAGTCTTCCTCGCTCCATAAAAACCAACATCTCCAAATTCCAGTTCAACCAGGATAGAGGACCCGCTTGAAAACCATCTAAGGCTGATGTGGCTTCCTCTCTAAATAGCGTTATTATTATTTTTTTTTTTAAATTTTATTTGATGATTAATTTTGTAATGCTTTTTTTTTAATATGAAGGTTGGAGAGAAGACAACACAAGCACATGTGTCAAATTCATCTAACCTTTTAAGCCCATCTTCCATGGATAAGGTGCGTTACTTGAAATATTTTATCAGCTAGCATTATAGGTGTGCAATGCATGCAGAGAGGTAGTTGCTTATTGCATTTATTGACCAGGCTTTGAGGTAAAATGACCTAGAGGAAAATTTGAAGCAGACTGGCGCAGGAAATAGGCAGTTCTTAGTCACTTTGTTTAATAAACTCTGGGATGCACTCTATCTGTCAGCCCTTTAGCAAGTTATCTTGCCAAGAAAGACCTTCATGAACCAACAGCATAACTGAACCAAATATTTGGAGGTAGAGTAAGTGAGGCCATTAAAGTGGGGTCCATTTTTCATTATGTTTTGTATCTAGCTGCATGTCATATCACTGTCACTTGTCAATTTTTTTCAAATTATCTTCAGTTGGTACTGATTAATTCTTCACAGTTGTTTACCAATGTTTTCTGCAAGGTTTTGGTGGCTTTAATTTCAGTTTATCAAACAATCCAAAAAGTGCAGAGGGCAAAGTTGACAGCTGTCAGAGGGTGAACTTGAAACTTGACAATTCAGTCTTTCACAGACTTTCTTGCACTTCTATTGCCCAACTCATGCAGAAGCTGTCAGAAACGTGTTAAAAAGTTGGCAAAAAAATGATCAAAACTATGTCCTGTGGTTATGATATATAGCATGCAGCACTGCAAAGTTTATATGCCCTAAAAAAGCATGGAGATCTGGGTTACTTGCTGTATTTTTGAAAGAGATGTAATATATTGTAGGTAAAGGCAAAGTCTTCATAATAACCAAGTGGCCTGTCAGGCCGGCGCTTATCTCTGGTGTCAGTAGCATAAAGCGACTAGGAGTATTTCTATCCCTTCCCTTGGACAGGATGCTAGTTCATTGCAGGATAAGCCCCCAGCATTAACTTTGTCGGTACGCATTTGTACACCTGGGTGAAGAGAGATACTGTCACAGTGAGAGTTAAGTGTCTTGCCCAAGAACACAACGCAATGACCCTGGCCAGGGTTTGAACCAACTGTAGGTCACTCAATTCAGAGGCGAGTGCACTAACCATGAGGCCACCACCCTGTGACACATTGTACCATTGCATTATGTTTTTGTCCTTTTAGGATCCTGATCAAGTGTCGCAGGCATCAATAGAGGTTCCATTCGCCACCCATGAAAGCAGCAGTAATGATATGGCATTCTTCAGTCCTTCTGTCTTTGATTGTGCACCTGGTGAATCAGGAGCAGCAGACACTGTGTCTGTGGCATCAGCTGATATGTCAGTGGTTAGAAGTGGTTCAGTCTCGTCAGGGTCATCAGAAACTCATTCTCAAGACACAAGGAGCGGCCATTCAAGGAGCAGCTCTCTGTTAAATCAGACAGCTACTGCGGAAGGATTTCAAGCAGAATTTGCTACTGCCTTTGATGACAATAATGCCACAGGCTCTTCCTTGGGTGGCAAAGCCGAACAAGACAATGAGCAGGCATCGGAGAATGGAAACCAAGGAGATATATCGACTGCATTTTCTCCTCAGGGTGATGCCAATGTGGAAGGCACATTTAAAGCACCACCAGTTTCAGAGACATCAACAGGCTTTGAAAGTAGTTCAGATCCCTTTGCACCATCTGATGTCACTACAAGTGTAGATGAAAGAACAGACCCAGGTGCTAGTGAGAGCTTCTTTACCACCTCTTTTGCAGCTTTTGATGCCTCATTCAGTGATCTTGAGGAGAAAGGTGTTGAGAATGGCAGAAGAAAAGATGAACCTTCAGATGATCCGTTTGCTTCTTCATTTGATGCTAAAGCAAAAGCCAATACCTTTGAGAGTGCAGAAGGTTTTGTTTCAGAAACCAGTTTTGAAACAGCATTTGGCTCAGAGCAGTTTTGCCCACCAAAAGATATCTCTACTCTCGAAAAGGATCGCACCCAAGAAGGTAGTAAAGATGCGAAAACTGTTGAAGCCAAGGGGTTGCCTCAGTCTGTTGAAAATTCAGCTGTGAGCTTTGCATGGGACAATACATTTGAAGAGACAAAAGCTGCAAGCCAACCAGGAGCAACACAGAGTGTTGTTACATCAGAGAGTCAGTTTTCCTGGACAGAAAGTTTCACTTCAGAAGATGTTGAAACTTCTGCAACTGGTCCCAAGTCTTCGGCGTCAGTTTCATGGGATGATGCTTTTGGTGGAGCTGCCACAACTGATAAAGAGTCTTCCAGTCAAGGGCCAGATGCCTTCTCTTGGGATGATGCCTTTGGTGAGATGGCTGGAGACAGCAACAACTCGCAGTTTGACTCTTCAGCTTTTGGTGATGCATTTGCTCCAACATCAACTGTGGAGTCTTCTAACGAAGTGTCAAGTGTGTCTAAGCATGGTGCACAGCCGATTTCACAGTCCACTGAACCCAGCAATCCTCAATTAAATGACATGCCTAGTAAACCTGAGGAGAAAACCCAGACAGCTGATGAGCCTCAGTTGCCTGATGACAGAGCATTTACACCTCTGTCATCTTCGCAGTTTGAAGAAAGTACTACAGAGGCCCAGAATACTGGGGTGTCTCCTGATCCTCCTGCTTTGTCCAAGGATCCATTTGAAGAATTGACAGTGAGCTTTCCTGTGCCGCCATCTACCTCTGGGAAGATTGACCTTGAAGAAACCAAGGAAAGTTCTGTTCACAATGCAAATGAGGATACTGTATTTGCAAAGGAATTATCAGGTGAATTGCCATCTGGTGAGCTTGAAAAGGAAACTAAAGTAAAAGAAATGGATGAAATCGTAACTCATTTGGAAGAACAAAGCCCCATCTCAAAGGCTGTGGATGAAAGAAAAACGGAAGAAAATCCAGACATAGCACCTTCAGAGCTTGTGATTCAGGATTCAAAACCAACCTTTTCAGAACGTCCCATTTCTCCCACTGTCCCTCCTCCCCTGCCACCACGCCCTGTAGCAGCAGCCCCTCCCCTGCCAGCCAGGCCATCAAGCTCAAGCTCGACAATTTCAACTGGAATGTCCCCTGCTGGTTCACAGACATCAACAGGATCACCGTCATCAAACTCTCCTCGTCAAGGAAAGAAAGGAAGTGCAAAGAAACCTCCTCCTGCTTTGCCACCAAGAGTAGATTTGAATGAAAATTCAGCGAACGTTTCATCAAATGAGACTGTAGCAGTTCCTGCTCCATTTGGTGTGGACTTTTTCGATCAGAAGTTTGACAATAGCAAAGGTGTTGCAGAAGGTGGGAATTCTGATTGGGCAGCATCTTGGCCAAACTCACAGAAAACATCTGCAGAAGAGAAAACCAAGGACTTCTCTGACCCATTCAGTGACGATTTTTTCACAAACTTTGATTTCCCCCAAAAGTCTGCAAGTGACACTTCCAAAAGCGATAATTTGGATCCTTTTGCAGCCACAAATCCACCCTCTGAACTGTTCCCATCTGCATTTGGAAATCAGGATTTATTTGCAGCCTTTACACCAGCAAAAGGCAATGGCGTATTCGGCAGTGGAGATCCATTTAAAAATGACTTGTCCGATTCCTTTGCGGCATTTTCTTCAGACGATCCTTTCAGCGATATAAGTGATCCTTTTGCCGACAAAGGAGTATTGAGTGAGGATCCATTTGGTGATAGTCCGAGAAAGCCTCAGGCAGGAAAAGCTTTGACTCTCAATGAGGTTTGTGACTGAAAAATTATGTTACTCTAAGTAGCTTTGTTGTCAAAATTTATTTAATATACTTTACGAAAAAAGTCATCTAGCACACATAGGATTTTAGGGAATGATTAATTTTGCTACCTGCATCAAACAACTTCCTACTGAGCTAATTTTTTCCAATTTTATCATTACCATTATTTTTTTTTTTATCATTATCATTATCGTTATCATTATCATTATTATTATTATGTTTACTTAGTATTTTTCTCATGCACATTAGTTTATATGAAAAATCAGCCTTGTTTGCACTCTTGTAAAACTCTCACCTACAGTTTTTGTTGTCTGATTTTCTTCCATGTGCTCAAAATCCCATGTTTCAAGACACTGTAGGAAAAATGACCTAGACATGCTTGTTAGAGTAACATAGAGCTCTCAGCTTTAAAACTCCCTTACAATTTCATTGTTGTTCCCCTAAAAATTCTATTTCTTGGGCAGCTTTCAGTTTTGGCAAATATTTTTTTTTAAAATAATTTTAATTTTTTTAATTTTTTCTGCAGAGCCTGGTAGCATCAGATGAAGCTGACTCTTTTGCCTAAGATTATCAGTGGTGCGTAAATTAATTATTGGCAATAATAACTCATCATAGGCCTGCAGTGTGTACATGATTTTAACAAAATTACTAACAATATCAACGAGGAATATATGAAAATGGAAAAAAAAAAAGGCAAAAATGTACAACTAAAACAAAATTAAGATGTGGTCAGGGACCAATAGACCAATTTCAATATATTAAAATTCAGCCTAAAACAATAAACCTCAGCACGAGGCTCCAGGGAATAAACCCCACAAACTCTGTAGTTATTCCCCAGAGCCTCGTACTGAGGTCTATTGTTTTAGGCTGGATTTTAATATATCAATTTAGTCTATTGAAAGTAGCTTTTAATTAGCTTCTGAGTTGGTAACTGACAGACCTTACAAACAACTGACAAGTGATAATTATTTATTACAAAAAGTGAATAGAAAAATGAAGAAAAAGTTCAAAGAGAATGTCATAATTCCTATAATAAGTCATGTGGTTTCAAAATTACTATAGGCTTAAGTAAAGTTTAAGAGACTTAAAAGCTTAGTGGAATAATATTGTAAATTGTTACAAGGACAGGCAACTAGAAAAAAATAGAGAACTACCAACTAGAAATTAATTTCCAGTAAACAATAAGATTATTCGCTCTGGATTTCTATCATGTGATAGTTGACAACGGTGCACTCGTCAACTATCACGCATAGAAATAGAGAGCAAATAATCTAATTGTTTTAGTATAAATCTACTAGTCATTCAAAACTTTATCTAAATCCTCCTCATCAGACACTTCAGAAACACCAAGAAGTGGCCGTCATTTTGTTAACAAAGGTACACTGCTACACTACTCACTATCCATCACAGAATAGATAGCGAGTAGCGTAGCCAATCGGAAAGCGACATTCGTGATAGAACGCTAGTAGATTTATACTAAAAATTGATAGAGTGGGAGTCTGATGATTTTAAGAATGGATCTTTATTTCAGCAGCTAGACACAAGACTCCAAGCACCATCTGGCCATGCACCTCAAGAAGAATTTGGAGTTCATCATGAAAGATTTTACTGGGTGATATTTCCAGTTGTTTATAATTATTACACTATATGTAATTCACTTACTTAGTGGGACTTAAAGATGATTTCCAGTCCGTACTGCACAGTCTCAGCACCCTAAAGTTTATAAACATTATAAACAGCTCAATCGATGGAATGCAAATCAATGTTTTTCGTTATGAACCACATACCTTGTCGTTGAGGCCTTTCAAATTCTTTTTCCATCAGCTTCATTGATTTTTTCAGCTGTGAAGTTGTTTCATCGAGTGATCTGAGGAAGAACGAAGCATAAAGCTTTGACTGCTGTGCATCCATAATGGCAGTTGGTTTGAAACTTTGAATTTACTTCATGTAAGTAGTTGCAAAATATTTTGTGATTTCTTACCTGAAACAAAACAAAAAACGCAAACAAACTCTCCAGAGTGCACAGTACAGACTGGTAATCATCTTTAATATCAAACCAAATACTGTGTACAAGTATAAAAAGTAATAATCCTTTTCTTTATTATTATTATTATTATAAAATAATGGCTGTTGTGAGCTTAAAGAAGTTCTTGGTGTTCAGGTTCGAGTTTAAGACCTTATACTACATTAGTATCCACACAACAAGAAATGTCCTAAAATGTACAAATGTACACAGAATTACAGTGCACTGCTATTACAGTGACACCCCATTAATACGGTCACCAGCAGGACATGAAAATTCGGCGGTATCAACGGGGTGGAAGCATTAACCGGGTGGGATCAAATTTCACGACTGGTCTAAATTGAGTGATGTCTTAACAGATAATTATCATGATTGCTCTAAACATCTGTTCTCTAATAAGCATCTGGAATGCAAGTATAATTTTAAAAAATTGAAACTTCAATCAGTTCATACAATATTTTAATACTGGAAAGATAACTGTGCATAACATAACTGGTTCAAGTGGCTTTATTAACGGGGTGGCTGCAAAGAAAATATATGGGTGTTTCACTGGGACAATAAAAAGTGGCCGTAATAAGGAGGTGACCATATTAACTGGGAGGGTTCCACTGTAATCACATTTAATCCTTAATTGTATCCAGCCCTTCAGTCTAAAAATTTACAAATTTGTTACTTACAGTCTGTTTGAAGACAAGTTCGTTGCAGCTGACAGAGAAAGAACTTTCACACAGCAGGGGCGGATCCAGGATTTTTCTTAGGAGGGGGTGCACCACTAAGGAATGGCATAACTGACTGGTCGGGTGAACAAATTTTAAAAGCCAATACGAAGAAGGAGGCTTCATCTCCTGGGGTTTGGGCACCCCTGCACCCTCCCCCTTTGGTCCGCTTCTGCACAGGGTTCCAGATAAGTTTTCAAGGCAGGGTATCAATAAGGAATTCCAGTGGGTCAATTCCCACTGCCCCCACCACATCATTATAAATTTTGGATTAATTTGTCGGGTGATGTAGCTGATCTTGTCAGTTTTTTTTTTTACCTGAGACCCCTCACTTATGTGGAACACTGATTTCAGAAATATATGAAATAATTTTGATAGCTTTGTATCAAGATGCTGAATTGTCAGTGAAAACCAATGTTAGCTGATAAAATAATGTTGTAAGTACATTGAGGTGATCATAACCAGATAACAGTGTTAATTAACTAACCTTTAGTTACGACCTTATTGCAGAAAACTTTACAACAACAATTTTCACCTTTTAACAAAAATTTTATGCCACATAAAAAAAAAACTGGCTTAACAGACCATATTCTTATACCTGGTATTGGACTTGAACTAGCTTGTAATAGAGGCTCACGCAGGAGAATATCATTAAAAAGAGATTTAATGTCATTTGCATTTGAAAAGACTCCCACGTTAGCCTCAGTTGCAAGCTAGTTTCATTCCAGTTCTGAGAATATGAATATGGTCTGTTAGTAAAAGAAATGTTGTTAAACAATTTTTCAAATGCCAAGAAGAGAGTTGAAAACATGACACACTGCAGAGTGTTTTTGACAGACTATGAGGTATCTGGAAACGTGGTCAAATACTGTCTTTCAAGAGTGTTTGATATATCTTCTCAATCGAAACTAAAACTACTTATAAGGAGAAAACAGAGAAATAAAATTGAAAAAGCCTATGTCAAGTTAGATCAGATTTCCCAGCACCATTACGGTCTTGATTTCCTTTGTTTAAACTTGATAAAATAATTGTTAATGAGTTTGAGATTGTAGAATCAAACATATGGTAAGAAAATAATAAATGTACAAAGGCACAGTCACAATTTATTACATGTAAGCTAAAATTGTTTATTTTGATAATTATTACGAACAAATAATTCCAGGTATACTCGAGACACTAAATTGCTGTTTGGACTAATAGTCTCATGAAGGTGTACTTGAGATTCCTTTTGCCCCTGAAACTTACATTTTTTGTAAAACTCTTAAGGTAGTGTTACTTCAATCTGGAAACCCTGACACTTAGATTTTGTTCAATGTTTCATTAAGTATTAGACTGGTACAAGAAATGTCATGAATTTTTTATGTTATCTGTCAGAACCATTGGCTTCTGTTGTATAAAATGTTACCATATTTTGTCAGTAGAGTTCTGTCTTTGTTTTCCAGGTTAAAAACTGCAAAACTGTGGACGTTGAGAAATAAAACGTAAAGTTCTGTATAACAATTCCAGACTGAGGGAAGGATTTTCTTAGTTCTGGTACTGTGGTGTTTTGATCAAGTGTGAATGATTAAGTGAAATCCTCTCACTCCAGCTAGCAGCGTGCCACCTAAATCAAGCCTTAGTGACAGGGTGACGTTTTAAATGCGGGAAAAGAACCAAAAACTGAGGCATTGTTATACTGCAGGGTAACGAAAAAGCTGCAAGGTCTGTGGCATATCCAGAAACAAAAGAAACAGTGGGAATGTGGTAGTGAAAGGTAACTAAAGTTATGACAAAACAAGGGGGAAGTGCAAAATTTTTTCAGCCCTTTGGTCTGTACACTCTTTCAACAAGAACAATTCATAGGAGTGGGCCAAGCTTCCTATGCCCTTTCATAACCTTCTCCTTCTCTCCCCCCCCCCCCCCCCCCCCCCCCCCCCCCCCCCCCCCCCCCCCCCCCCCCTCCCCCCCCCCTCGTTCCAACCCCCCACCCTCCCTCCAGTTCTCCTCCGGCGTACAACGCACCCGGTGTTT
>Ga0126339_10001346_pt1 | contig 16500 bp, 7 predicted proteins | sample OrbTmetagenome_2_FD_92532 | JGI IMG/M metagenome (GOLD analysis project Ga0126339, IMG submission 92532) | Coral microbial communities from Petempiche,Puerto Morelos, Mexico - Orbicella T R C metagenome | ecosystem: Host-associated > Invertebrates > Cnidaria > Coral | place: Petempiche,Puerto... | reverse complement strand
ACGAATGGATCGCACTTCGGAAATTCAACAATTGTCAGATTTTCTGGAAATTTTTCTGTACTGCCATTTATCGTCGTTTTCAAAGTTTCGGAATTTTTGTTCGAATGGAAGAGACCCTAACACCTGAATTTCTTTAAAAGAGGTCTTTCAATTTTAAAGTGAAAGCATATTTATTCATCGTTAACACTTTTCCAAGTAAACAAATGGAAATTATAAGGAACTTCAAGGGGTACCAACAAAAAACAAGAACACCAGTGGTGTAAAACCGAAATAACTACTCCTTGTTTCAACGCCATGCGACAAACTTTAATATCCAGAAAATAATTATCGAGTTACCCTCTTTTGTCTGTTGGTAAACAAGTCTCTCAGTGTGAGTTGGTTTCTCGGAAACTGTGGCCTATTTTAACACAGACCACAAGGAGAGGTGCGAAGTAATTACACCAAACAATTAAAGCTAAAATTATTACATTCGCAGATAAAATTTATATTTTTACTTTAAGCAGCAAATCAATCGAGTTTTTTCCTTGGACGTTTTGTCTAGTTTCGTTTTTTTTTTTTATTCTTCTCAATGACATATAGGTAATAACTGTTTTCCATCACGTACAAGTGATGAAAATAAATGGAAATTCTGCATCAATATTGCATGTGTTATTAGATGACAGAAAACGTATAACAGCTTGTCGGTTTGAGATCAGTCTGTAAATAGTAAACGATGCAAAATAAAACAGCAGTGAAAAATTGAAAATTATCTCTGTAAGCTGTACCAAGAAAAAAAAGGAAACCAAAAAAGCTGCTTAGACACCACACTGCGAATTAAAACCATGAAATAATTTTCGATTAAAGACCCGCCGAGTTTCTTTATTAATTTTACCATTAATAACAATGCATCAGAAGTTGTGAGTGGCTTTGAAAAAACTCTCTCTAAAATGTCCCTAGCTAGTCAGGGTTTTTAATTTATGTTTATGTTTCTTTTATTAGAAATAACAGAAACACGCGCCGCAAATGTGCTTTTTGGCGTATTCTTATTTCCACCCATAGGAATGGTGCTTTTAAGTTAATGTTTATTTTTACTGCATAGTAATTACATACACCTAGTAATTTTTGTGTTAAAGTTTGTTTTGTAAAAAAGAATGGACTGAAGCACAGTTAGCTAGTCAGTATCAGAAACAATTATTCACAGCCTTTTGAGTTTCGAACAGCAACACAATTTCCCTTAGCTGATTAATCTGCGTGCCTTAGACTTTGTAGTTATGACGACATCAACTCGCAAATTGCATTCCCACGTGATATGAAGCATGGCCTGGTTCAGTCAATCACAATTACATTGTAATAAACGGTTGAAGATCCCCGTTGGAGCCTATCTTGAACTTCTGCCTTATCAAACATTAGCTGAGTGTTTCTATTATAGCGTTTGATGCGATTTTTTTCACATTGCCTTCTCCTGTTTTGTTACTTTGCAAGGGCCCCTTTTTGGCCTCCAACAAAATGACGATTTGCGGATGTAAGCCAAGTTGGACGCTTATATTATACATCCTCGTGGCGCTGTGTTCCAGCACTGTCTACTGCAAACCTAGGTAAGAGGTATAGGCACTTTTTGGAGCATTCTCATGATCTATTACTTTACTGTAATCTCTCTTTAGGTTAAAAGGAAGGTAGCGTGGAATGAAATGTGATCATTTCTATGTCTACCTCGTAGACTTAATTGCGAAAAACATTAACAGAACTTGCACTTCTAAAGCACAGCGATGCAAAAAAAGCCGAGTTTGTCCCATTTTCTTTAGCTGCAGTCCCCAGTTGTTTATGTTACAACGATTTTCTAAGCTCCGCTCAAACCATAGTTGCTCAAACTCTCCTTTAACTCCTGTATTTTTGGCTGCTGATATGAATCGTACGGCGACGCTGTCATTACATCTCACACAATGTGCTTTTTAATTAGTTATAGAACAGCTATTGTTTACTCAAGGATGCTTCAAACCTGCAATTAACTAATAACTATCGTTTCTTTCTTTTTGTTTGCCGCACTAACGTTTTTATCACTCAGTCATCCTCGGCTTCCGTTTTAGTTGTTCTTAAAGAAAAAAAAATGAAAACAACAACAAAGACAAAAAAAAACAAAAAAAAAAAAAACGAAACGAAACATAACAGGGCGCCGTTAGAATTTTTATTTTATTTTTCACCGACAGGGAAGGGTAGCATATAACAGCATTTTACCTGCAGCTGTCACAGTTGGAATATTTGGCTTGTGTTATTCTGATGTACCTGTAGTTTAATATTTGTCATGGTTGTCAAGTTTCGTTTCAACAAACGACTGCAAAATACCGTCCATCCATAAGAGTTCTGACTCCATAATTTTTTGTAATCATTTTTTACCTCCCCTTGATCTGATTTGTTTTTAAGTAAGTTAGAGGAGACACTGAATGCGTAGTTTGCCTATTTCATTTGCATTTCTTCCTTATGAAAGTTTAGTGTGTTGTATGGCTGCATAATTCGTTTGTGTTTTGCGAGTTAAGTTGTATTTTCATTCACCTTGCCGCACTAGAAACATTGTTACTTCGCAACAGATACGTGCTTGATAAATTCTCGAAACATCTCAATATTTGCCTCCTGAAAAAGGCGGTCAATCCTAACAAATAGAAAGAGTGTATAATGATTTACGGCGGGTGGCGCGGTGAGAAGCTTGGTGGGAAGGCCCCGCGGTAGGCTGGTGGGTAAGCGACTGATGTACCGTTAGATGTGTGGGTAATTAAGAGTTAAGTGTTAAAATTTTCCTCTCCTTGGCTTGGCTTTTATACTTAACTATGGTTTTGTTCTTAAGTGATGTCCACCGAACAATTTATAAATAGCCCATTTCCGAGTTGCCTTCTACCTCTGTGTCAAAACTGACGGGTCTCCATGCGAAACCATTCTGAAATGTGTTCCACTTAGAAGTGTTGTTGTAGAACCAAATATTTAGAAAATACATTTTTAGAGAATATAGTCTTGGTCTTATCAACTTAATCAATGTAGATGTGGATGTAGATGTTGGTTAACTCACCTTTTGTGGAACATTCAATTCCTGAGACCCTTTTCCGTTGTTTTGGAAACATTTCGCTCTTGAACTTTGTGTTCGGACGTTCACCTGTGTGCATTTTTGTGTCGTTCTTTAATTCACCTATGTACATATGTTTATGTCGTTCTCTCGAATTCGCTTCTACCTCCCTTAGATAGATCTTAAGTTAGCTGTTGCTAAAAATTACTCTATTTTTCTAGTTTTCAATTGGTCAGGATTTACAGCAGAGTACTTTGTTCTGTACCACCTGACTGTTTACTCTTGGCTAGAGATAACTTGGAATTGGCCTGTTTCATTGCTGTTTTTAAAATAAAGTGTGAATATTTTCAGACGTTCTGCGGAGGATATGACAGCTCTTTTAAACAAACTCATAAAAGGTTACGACAATCGACTCAGGCCAAACTTTGGGGGTAAGTATGATACCTCACTTTGTCAAAACTATTTTTTTAAAGGTCCCAATGTAAAGTTTTATTATATTTGTATCAACAAATACCGACTAAGTGATTCATTCGCAGGAGAACATATGTTTTTGCTGTAAAACATAAATGGGAAAAAATAGAAATTAAATGTTCGGCGACGCATGGCTTTAAAAACAAGAATTCGAGAATTCGAGACAGCTATGCAAACTCGAGGCGCAGTTGAGTATTTGAATAACTTTCGAGAACTCTTCCAGCCCCACAAGTGTTTAGATGAGGCTCCGTAAACACGGAAAAAGTACTCTATTGTTTTTATAGAGAATTTCTCAAACATAGGCGTGTCACAACCGTGTTTACATACCCTCATCTTAACACACCTATCGACCAATTAGCGCGCGCGTAGTATCTCACTTATTTTGTAAATAATTGTATATAATATAAACTAGGGTAAGTAATCGTATTCTTTGTATCAGTACTGTTTTTGTGATGTGAAAAAAGGAAAGTAATCAGTTAATAGACAAGGCAAGTTGCCTCTTGTCTCTGTGTCAAAACGTGTCTTCGTGCAGAACCATTCAAATGAAAATGTATCGAAGCTACACGTTTATTTTCATTCAAAATCAAAATCAGTTTCATAAATGGATAGTTTTGCACAGTTAATCGTTTTGAAATGCCTATTAGCCAATCAGAGATCGCTAAACCACGTCAAGTTTAGTGTGTCTTTTTAGCTACTGTTAGTTACAGATAGCTGCCATCGTAATATAATCAACCGAAATATATTTGTTGTTGTTGTTGTACTTGTTATGTTTATACATGTACTAGCAAACATTATAACAAGAAATATTTTGGTTGATTTTTCTTGTCCTTCGTAGGTGATCCTGTTATCATTACTGTTGGACTGTGGGTATTATCAATTGACTCAATCAACGTTGTAGATATGGTAAGGGAGTTCTTGCATTTTGCCACTTACAGCCTGATTTTTTCTTAACCTACTCGAGAACTCTTTGGGCCTCTAGCGACAACTTTGAAACTTGCTCACTGAGGGAATTCTCGCCTGTATATTACTTCATTTGTCCTTCCCTCCTTTGATTAAAAGCTTGGTTGTTTGGCTGCATATACTCGAACGTTCACTAGTTGACTACTTCAAGCAGAATTGCCCATTCAAAACTCGCACAAGTTCCAATTAGGTTATTAACAGGGATTAACTAATAGCTGAAACTGCAAATGTGCAGGCCCGTGATTAGCTCCATCCTTGACGGTAAAAACTGAGTTTTGATTTCTGTGACTCCTATACCAACCAGCAATGAAATTAGCTTCAAATGACCAAGAAGTTAAGTGGACTACTCATTGTAGGCGGTATGTGTACCATTACAAATCGGGAAAGGGATGGAATTCTACCACCTTAACACACCTCTCCAAAAAAAGAAACTTTTAATCTTAATGAAATACACTTTATTGTTTTCTTCATTACTTTTTATTCTCATTATTCCAAGGACTACAAACTGGATTTCTTCTTGAGGCAACTGTGGACTGACCCTCGCTTAAGTCACGACTGGAATCAAACACTAGCACTTAGTAACACCATGCTGGACAAAATATGGGTCCCAGATACGTATTTTGAGAATTCTAAAAGTTCAAAGTTCCATAAAGTGACAATGGTCAATAAGTTGTTGTCCATATCGCCTGACGGAGGGGTCCATTACAATGCAAGGTAAAAGACAAACACAGACCATTTCAGTAATCATACCCCGTTTTTTTTGGCTTGAAAAAGTAGTTATTACTGATAATAACCATGTTATAAGTTCACAGAATTAAACTATAACAAATTATGATGAAATGGTGGAAAAACAATTTTTGAAAGGACTATTGCATATTTCAAGATCCTTTCAACATTTTCCTGATATCCAAACATTGTTACTGGTAAAACTCTCTTTATCATTTGACAGGCGAGGGTTATCACTCGAAACTTCAGTTTTCAAACTTTGCATCCCTCCATTCTTTGCATCTGTTATAACAGCGTCATTCAGTATTTCAATATGCCCAATTCCTAATTATCACACATTTCAACCGTTTGTCAAACATCTCTATTTCTATAGTAAGAAATATTTTTATGGCTGTTTATAATTCAAATTTTTTTTCATAATTATATGGTGTTTGTTTCAGAGTGACCGTGCGGGCAAGCTGTCCAATGGACCTGCATCTCTTTCCATTTGACGAACAACATTGCGATTTGAACATCGAGAGCTGTAAGTATGGATTGCCATGTCCAAGGAAATAATTCTTTCCCATGCTATCCAACACTCCAAATCGAACAGGAGAGAGGATTCGCATGAAAACCAGCTACATCTGATGTGGCTTCCTCTCTAAATATCTCAAGTTTTTATTATGAGTGGGAGGCACGTTGGCTTCATGGTTAGTGCGTTCGCCTCCGGATCGAGCGGTCTGGGTTCGAGCTCTGGCCGGGGATATTGTGTTGTGTTCTTGGGTAAGACACTCTACACTCACAGTGCCTCTCTCCACCCACGGGTAGAAATGGGTACCGGCGAATAACCCTGTGATGGACTAGCAATTCAATACAAGAAGCTTCAGGTGTATACACCTCTCTGTTTTTAGATGGTGATTATCTAAAAATGGCTTTGGGGGTCCGAAATGTTTCCGTGACTTTTGAGAAACGGGCCCCTGATGGACCACTTGGCTCGTACGCTGACTTTACCCATACTATGAGTATTGCCATTGCAGCAAAACTCTGAACACGACAGTGTGCTTCAATACAATATATACTAGTTAGTCCTTTACGACTACTGGTGAAAATGATCGGTAATGTGGAAATTTTATGATTTTATACCACTCAGATGGATACAACGCTGACAATATGCAGTATGAATGGGAAAATCGAACTGACAAAGGAGTAGCAGTTAATAAGAAGCTTGATGATATGCCCCAGTACAATTTGACGGGTACATCAACCAAAAGATATTTTACGATGTATTACTCAGGTATGCAGGTTAAGCTTATTTTTCATAAGATCAACTTAAATCATTCAGGGACCGTTTTCCACAATATATGAGCAATGTTTTGAGCGAGTCACTCTAGAGTGCCCTTTCAAAAGTGACACTGATTATTAAAAGCTAAATGATTATCAAGGATGAGTAATTTTATACATTTAAGATATGTATGCTTGAATGCATGTTTGTGTGCTTCGATACCTTCTATGGATAGTTATTAAAAGTTCCTTAAAAAGCATTAAAATAAAATGTATTTCAAATTATGCTGGCCAAAACAACAAATAGTACATACTAGATGAAGGTATTGCATTCGTTTGAATGGGCAATCACTCTGATTGTATCCAAAGATTAAAAGGCAACATTTATTGAAATTGCACAAACAGCTTCCTGGTGAAACAACGCCGTGCCATACTTATTTGAATGGTTACACATAAGAAATTTCGCTTCGTCCACAGACATTATGATAGAAGCAAAAATTATCCCATCAGATATTTACCCTTCAGGGTCGAAAAGATAGACAACATGTTGCCTATTATTTTTTTTCCACAAAGGTTGTTAATGAGATTTGTATCAACTAATAGACAAAATCTTGTTCACATTTTTTCTTTCATCAGGAAATTGGTCGCGCCTGCAATCTTCCTTTAGCTTCGTCAGGAGATCGGGATATTTTCTAATTCACATCTATGCTCCATGTGCGCTAATTGTCATATTATCATGGATATCATTTTGTATTCCTCCTGATGCCACTGCTGCTCGTATTGCTCTCGGAATAACGTCCGTTCTGACCATTACAACGATATTAAACATGCTAAATACAGCGATGCCAAAGGTAACAAACTCTCTATGAAGTAAAATAATCTATAAGTATCCTAGAAAGGCAGACAAGCTGATAAGCAGGAAGACAGACAGACAGATAGATAGATAGGCACATAGACAAATCCAGTATACCGGTATCAGTGTCACTTCTGCTAATCATGAGTTCCCTCGGATAACAATAAATCGAACCTTAGCTTCGTGTAAAGTTGTTTATATTTGGAATAGTGCTTTGCAGTGCAAGGCATAATGATAGCCATGATGTGATCGTTCGGGTTTTCCGGCAAGATGCCTAATTAGCAAGCTAGCTTAACTTGTGGATCGTCTGTGTGAGATAGTGAAAAGCGAAACTTTGTATCTTGGATCACCTTCTAGTGTGTTATTTTACTTTAACAATATGAATTACCATTCAGGTACCTTAATGCTCTACGGTGACTCCTTAGAACACAACTTTCGACTCAAAGTTTGCCAACATTGCTGTGTTTGTTTTCTTGCCAGGTATCCTACGTCAAGGCGATAGACTGGTACCTTATTGGAAGTTTTCTGTTTGTATTTGGAGTGTTAGTGGAGTACACGTTTGTTCTTTATGTCGTGAACGTCCACAACAAACGGTTAAAGAGATTGATGATAGAGCATGAAATACAAGAAGCGGTAAGTAGCAAAGTAAGCATCAAGACAACATGATTTTTAAGATGGCTGGTAACTTTTTTTTTAGCATTTTCCAGACCTTATACTGGATAAACACTTCTTCCATTTTTATCGGTTGATGTAACAACACTAGCTGGTATGAAAGAATTACCCAATCAGTCGTGGTCATATTTCCAGAACGGTTTACCATAGTAACGCCCTTACTAGTTAAGAACACCCTTAATTCGGCGTTTAGATCTTACAACTGAAAATCTAGCGAAGTGATCTCCATCTCTCTATTAGCTAACTTTCATCAACGAGATACAATTTTCAACTTCTTTAAAAGTGTTTCAAAGAATTATACGGATCATACCGAGGAAGCTTTTTATAAAGTTGCACCTTGATACGCTGATCACAATTTCACAGTAAATAACGAGCTCGTACGTTTTTGAGTCGTGATCAGGTTAGGCTACAATTGAGGGTGTTTTCAACAGCTTAAAATACTAATGAGAAACTATGCTGTAGTCTGGGTTCAACATAGCAACGTTCTGCGGGCGGTTCAGAGCGACAAATCATGAGGCGCGATACAAAAGTTTCGTAGTTGCCCGAATATTTTTACCACAACCATCAAAAAGTCAGTAGTTCTATAGAACGATGAATAAACTCAGTTGCAGGTTGTGTTTGTTAGACTTCCCATGGCAATCTTAAGAAATGCCAGAACATTTTCAAAAAGTTCATTTGGCCTGTGGAAAAGACTGTTGGAATTCTTTGGAAAATCCTCAAAGCTACCGTTGCTTGTTACCGTGTTTACAATGTAATACTTGGAAGTGCATGTACTGATGAAATTCCCTACTCCTGTTCAACTTGGTATCGAGCTGGCAATTGGTATGGGAATTTCATATTTCCCCCTCGTCTTCTTTTCTATTCTATATATAACCTAAACTATACAGAAACAAAATCAAAGAGGATAAAGTTTGTTGTTACTATTCCGGCCATCCCCTTTGTTTTCGTTCTGCACACCAATTAGCTCTGCTTTTATAGCATTGATGACTTTCTTTTTGCCAGCAAGATTTAACCTATTTAGTAATCTAAAGTATAAAATCAGTAACTAGCCAGCCAATCTGGAAAGGTCTACTTTGTTTAAACATTAAACGACTGCACATTCCTTGTTTGTCTTATCCAGGAGGAAGCTAAAGCTTCCCGAAAGCCAGCAATGAATGGCAGTGTAGCTAATAAAAATCATCGTGAGAGCCACGACTATGATTACGACCCTCTAGAGGTAATTGTATTTGCATCCTTACTGTATTTGTGTCTTCAGTTATAGTTTAAGCCCTGACTAAAACGGTGTGTGAAAGTCTTCTATCATTGGCCTGCTTCATACTTCAAACGTACTATCCGAGGCCGAATTTATGATGTATCCATATTAGGATTATGTGATTTATCCAATGAAGACGGATAGTTCGCCTAAACATGGAATCGTTGTTTAATTAAACCAGTTATTGGGCAATATTAGTACTTCAGCAGAGTAACTTATTAGCATGTCTCGAAAACGTGCTTAAAAGAACATTTTGCCCCATAATTCGTCTAAACAGCGAATTTATTTTTAGGCAATTTATTCGTCTTAGGCAGAAATTCGGCCATTCATGTTCAAATGTTGTATCAACTTATCATGATAGGCTTAAAAATCCCAACTGGCGGGAGGCAAACCAGTTGGTTATTTACAAGCATGACCGAGGAGTTGAATTAGGGTCTACCGAGAAACAACTCCAGCTAAGTGGTCAGAGCGGGACTTGAACCTGCGACCTCCGCATTTCAAGTCCGGCGCCCTAACCACTCGGCCTCGCCGCCTCTTTAAATAATCCTCATTATCATCGATTTTCATTGGTCATCATGTTCTGTTTGACCAGAGGCTCATATATTCCTCAGTGTGTCGCCAATGTTAACGAGAATGACAATTTAAGTAGAGCACCGCAACACAATTTCTTAAGTTTTTAATCTGTTTGCCATCGTTCTTTTCTATCCCCAGAGTTACAGTGCTTTCAGAGATAAATCCAAAAAACCAAGCACACATCTTTGCGAAAGATCAAAATCCAGGCGACATGGAGCTTCCAGTGACATAGAAAGCAGACCGCTGACCTATCCCAGAACGCCACAGTGCAGGGTGAAAACATCATGCCTTAATGTGATCGATCCAGACTGCATCGATGATTACGCTAGAATCCTCTTTCCAGTCTGTTTTGTCATCTTTAACATTGTATACTGGTTAAGATTTAAGCTTCTCTGAGACAAAACTTCAAGGAAAGATATAAAGTAATTTATTTTTCTATCAGAAAGTCAAAATTGAGTTACAAAAAAATTGAGGACTACAACGAGGTTAGTAGGCTCGGGCTGAGTTGTAGGGTCTGTGTAATAGCTCCTACGCTAAACAAAAAGACATGTTTTCAGATTTCAAAAATTCCAAATAACCTGCTTTGGGCGTTGGAGATTTTTGTTTATGATTTTGTTCCAAAGGTCCTCTTTGGCCAAACCATATACTGTCATACTCCAAGAAACCCAGGAGGCTTTACGTCTGTGTAACACCTAATCACATAAATACCTCTTACTAACCGAGTTCGAGGGCCGTACTGTGAGTCACGGACCGAGTTTTTTTCCCCTTCGATTTATGGCCCAAGCGCGAAGCATACGGGCCATAAATCGAAAGGGGAAAAAACGAGGATCCGTAACTTACAGTACGGACCGAGAAGACGAGGTTAGTAAGATATTTATTATATCCCTACCGTGTGTCTGACGAGCTCAGGAACGATTTCTGTTCACGCGGAACGGCTTCAACTTTCTGACGCACCTCGAAAGCAAAACAATGCAATTTGAAATTGTTTTTAAGTCGTTAGCACGCTTTAATACACAATCTAGAGTAAAAGAAAGTTTTAAACTTTTACTTGCTATAAAAGTTAAGAACACTTGGCGATAAATCAGAAAACAGTTTTGACCAATCACAGCGCGCGTACTAACTAAGAGATATAATAAGAGATTTATAACAGGTCACCGAGCCTGTTGACCTTGATTTTGCCACGTCAGACACACCTTGTTTTCATTCGTTGTTACCATGATTATTTTGCTGTGGTAGGAGACCGGTTGTTTCAGCAATAGACGCTGCCTTGGTACAAAAACTACAATCGATTGGACCAAAATGTAATTTACTTCAATGAGTTGCTAAAATATGCAGAAAAATCCAGTTTAAAATAGTTACCAGTTTCGTCCTTGCAGAAATCTATGAACTCTGCAGAACAGGCATTGTACGCGCCTGTTTGTATAACTGTATTTAGATGGTGCAACGCACATCATGTTTTGTCTTATCCGGTACTAGGGATGTAAGTTTGCTTTCTATGCAACCGAGTTCTACTACAAATGTACGTCAATATAAAGCACCCTTATATTATATAACACAAGTTAATTTCGTGGCATCAAATGCCGAAAAAAAAAACAACAAAAAAAACACGATTCTCTGCTGATGCCAATTATTGAACCTAAAACGTTCACTCTGTAAGAAAATGTTGCCTTTGAGAAAGGCCAGTCTGCATTAACTGTTGCTTTTGACAAATGTGAAAGAGTGCTTCCTGAATTGTGCATTGCTTTGACAACTTAAATGTTTTCCTAAGGAGGTAATACATACATACTGTGAATGTTGCTTGTTCGTAAAAATAGATATTATTTTTGAGTTAATACAGACCAAGTAATTTTCGCGATATAACTAAATCAAGTTACACTGTGTTCACCGATCGTGTTTGCTGATTGTAAAAGTGATTTGAGCAATAAGTAAATAAAACTTTAAAAAACTAAGATATATGTAATATACTATTTGTAAGTAAATGATATATGATTAAGAAAATAAAACGGTGTTTCAGTTTAATGTCAAGCAGTGTGTTTTGCCACCAAGAAAACGAAACTTTGCAGTAGGAGAATGTCCTATGATTTTTGTGGAACCTTGTTAGCAACGAGAAAATACCATTTCTATATATAAAGTGTCATTAACCAGGTTTAATGGTTACAAGGATGTCTTGGTTGTCTGTACATCTTGATTAGTCGTAAGGAAAATGGTGAATCGCGACTCTGAGAGAGAAATGAGCCCTAGTTTGAGTCTCGAAGTTGCGCACCCTCTAAAGCGGCCTTCAAACGGCAAACTGAAGTAGTCAAACTCGTGTTGGCAAACATTTTGTTGGCTAATTTACAACGTGGCCGAAGTAGTGTAGTGTCACTCAGGTAGAGTTGCCGCTTGTGTCTTGGTCTTATTTTATGTTAATCGGCAGAGAGGAAAACTGAAAGCGGAGGAGAAATAAAAAGGTTTAGACGAAACCGTATATCAGCAGAAATCCCTCCCTTGGCGCGTACAACACGCTCGTCCAAGAGCCTTGCACAGAAGATGCCGCGGTCGCCATTTTGTGAAGTGTCACACAAATCACATGAAGAAAGTGTGTGTTTTGACTGGTCGACAGTTCCCAACTGACGTTTGCCAAACGTACACATTATTTACAAGTTAAAGGTCAATCGGGAACTTTTAAACTCTTCTTGATCTAATATTATGGCGTTTCTAGTGCTGTGAAAACATTCCGTTTTGCTTCGGCTGAGAATAAGCCGGATATCTGCAAACTGTCGGATAAAGCAGATGCATTTGTGGTCAAAACAGTTCTAAAATTATAACTAAGGACACCAAGATGAAGATGCCGAGTGAATTGTTGAAAGGAGAGCAAAATATAAACAGTTTTAGGGATTTTTCCAAGAGATTGCGTCAGAACTGATTTCTTAATTATAAGTCTCCCCGACGTTTTCTATTTGACAACACAAAGATGATAAATTGAAGAAATGAAGAAATGTTATGTTATTTTTAGATGAAGCAACTATCAGACCGATAGTTCCGAGACATAAACACTTTATCTTCGCCACTTCAAAAATGGTTTGAATTCTTTTCCACCCACTCAAAACCCACTCAAAGCAGATCACTCAATCTTTCAATTTTATTTTCTAAATTAAGAGCCCGCTTATTTACAGAAAAACAAATTTTCCGGCGAGCACTATCCATCCGGGTATTTATTTCGGACGGGTACTATGGGTAGATAGTGTCCCCCCGCCGATGAACACAGTCGCGTCACGTGATCAATTTAAACCAACTAGAATTACAATTTGTATAGGTGATCATACGGTCTCGAGTTCAATTTGGAATTAATTTGCACGAATGAGTTTTTCAAAAACCTGAAATTGCACGAGCCGCTTCGGCGAGTATTATTAATAATATAAACATGAAAAAATTCGCGTGGAGGAGGTGCCGGAAGATCTTTCTTGAAGCCATTTTTTCTCATTCGAGAAAACTTTTTTCAAAGTTTCCGCACAAAATTCTCGTCATCATTTTACGTGATATCATGGGCTTAGAAAATTTTCCATTGTATTTCAGCCAATCATAATCCAGAGTTTACGATATGTAATTTGTACTGGTGTTACATTTTTTACACTGTGTTACACTTGGACTGCGCTGCTTTCAGCCAGTCAGAATCGAGTAATTTGTTCATGTATATTATTAAGTGGAGAACTATAATTAACAATTATATCATGAGCTCGATTCAACTATCACGCTATCAACTATCGCGTAAATTTTACTAAGAATTCTACTGAAACAATTAGATTATTCGCTCTCGATTTCTATGAGGTAATAGTTGATTCGGCCTTCGGCCTCATCAACAATCACCTCATAGAAACCTCGAGCTCATAATCTAATTGTTAAATAGAAATTTCAAACTCATAATCCAGTTGTTAAACAGACATACGATTTTAACCAATCAGCGCGCGTATTTTCTTTAGGCTATTTTCTAAAATTAAATAAATAAACACTCCAGTATCGTTCATGACGAAATTTATTATAGTATAAATTGCGATTACTTAATCGCACAATAATATAATATTTTTATCTGTGACAGGTTAGCAGCAAGGGGACCAGGTAGTTGTAATGTTGTTCATTTGCACAAATTAGGGTTCAAGGCTAATATTTTGTGATTGTTGGCATCACCGTTTCTCGTGGCTCGTTTGTGTTCAGTAAGTCTCCTGTTAAGGCAGAAACCTTAACACGAGACTGACTGAACACAAACGAGCCACAAGAAATGGTGATGCCAACAATAACATTGCTGAACATCATCAACTGACAAACCACAACATTGACTGGGACTCTGCTCAGTGCTTAACCTACAGTACAAACTATTTTCAACGACCGACTCTGGAAAGCTGGTACACTAACTTAGAACAAACGCCTCTTAACAGATGTCAACAACTACCGGCGCCTAACAAACGACTTATCCACGACGGAAACGAAACCGACAAACGGACTCCTAACAGACTGGCTTAACAATACACGACCAAAAACCGACCAATTTGACTAACAATAGACGGATCGAAACCCACCAATGACTGATGACAAACTTTACACGAGTCTTTCAGCCAATACCATCATGGCTATACTGACCAATCACGTTCAACGGACCAGAATTTTAACAGCATCGACTGACAAACACTATTCACTTGACTCTAAAGATGACTTCCGCTCAGGTTGTCGAAACGTCAGTCACCAACAGCAGTTCTTTTCAGAACTACCCCCACCCGGTCGATCACACTATACGAACTACTGATACTCCTGGGTTCAAACCATTTACTATAAAATAGCAATATCTTAGACAAAAAGAATGTTTATGGACACATGAGTTTACAGCAAAGTGGCACGTCGTTGCCGTGAATCCAGCTTGGTCCACAGTCCCATTGCAAACGTCCAGGCTGAAAGTGGCATTTGACATGACGCCCGTTTAGAAATCTGCATCTCAAGTCCCAGTACTCAGTCAGACAATTTGGGAGACCATGATGATAGTCGTGTCTCCTACAAAGCGCGACCTGGGAGAAAACTGCAATGACATGGATGACAGAAGTGAATGATCTAATCTTGAACTTCCGGTAGTCACATTAAATCATAACAGCGGTTATAGTCATGCTATAGTCTATGATTGCCAGCACTTCTTTTCAAAAATGGCATCACCACGAGGAGTTAGAAAACCTTTTAAATTAGGCTTGACCTTAAAAGCGAGATTCTGGCATATTTTAGAGAATTCTGTTCAAAATTTTCCACGTATCTGTTTAAAATACGAATCCCATTGCGGACCATTATTAACAAAAAAGAGAGAAACAAAAAGGGTTCTTCTCAATATAAAGGCATTCACATCACAGCTGATTATCTGAACGAGAGAAAACAAACAAACAAAAAAAGTGGTAATTACACTTCTCCTTTGCTCCTATTTAGATGGGGCTTTGTTTGGTCTGATACAATCGGCGGACGGAGGGGGAGTGAGGTGTGTGTGTGTGTTTGAGGGTAGGAGGGTGGGGGGGGGGGGAGGAGCGTATTACGTGGTTATTACGCCAATTTATCGAAACAACTACCATCTTGGATTTCTTCATTATTTCAAATAGTTCTGAAAAACCAAAACTAATTCCATGAATGCTAAGTTTGTTAATATGACCATAGAATTCCAACTTTGGAAAACTATGCCTGTCAAAATATGGTTGCTGCGGAAACGACAAGTTCCAGGATCGATGACACGTCATCCCAAATAGACCCTTTGCACGATCCGGTCACATGATACGGAATTAATTATGCTGGGACGCAAGTTACGCAGTGGGACTTCCAAAACAAAGGAACTCGTACCAGTCCAGTCCGACTTTCCTTTGTTTTGGAAGTCCCACTGCGTAACTTGTGTCCCAGCGTAATTAATTCCGTACCATGTGACCGGATCCTGCAAAGGACCTATTTTTGCCAGACAGATTTCCGAAAGAGTCGTACATTATGGCAGCAACTTTGTTATCATGCCTTCTCTCTACCAAGCCATTGCATATGTACATATGTACATTGGTTTTTTTTCGCCATCCGTGTAAAGCTATGAGTAATTAACAAGTGCGGCGGTTACAAGACCCCTTGTATTTCTTTGGAAAGTCACAGGCAAATGTAACTTGCCCATCGCGAACTTGTAACGCAAACGTTAAAATTCGAAAGTGTTGAAGTCAAAGCAATTCAGTTTGACCTGCATCTGACGCGCCAGTATTCAACCAAGAATAGCTGTCACTTCTTCACAATACCTCAATGCAAAACCAAATTTAATAACGTGTAAGTTTATAGATCTGATTTGTTTCTTCAGCTAAACATTGTCAGTTCCTCGCCTATTAACTAAGTCTTCTGGAAAAAAGGTCTTCTTTTTTACTGTATCCTTAATTAGAGTCCTTTTGATGATGGACTATGAAATTTATTATTACAAATATGGAAACGTTAAGTGCCTACAAATACATACAAAAACATGCAGCCATAACAGGCAGGAGATTGACTTGCATCGTGAGGAGGATGGTACAGAGAGGAAAGCTATGGAAACCAGACACACGAGCCACAACGCGACTTTTTTAGCCTAAATGTTAAGAAACATGATATTCATCAATAGACTGTAAATAACCATTTAACAGACTATTAAACTTTCATACGTACCATTTTGCTAGTTATGTCAGCAAGAACTGATCTAGATTTCTT
>Ga0126339_10001345_pt1 | contig 16507 bp, 9 predicted proteins | sample OrbTmetagenome_2_FD_92532 | JGI IMG/M metagenome (GOLD analysis project Ga0126339, IMG submission 92532) | Coral microbial communities from Petempiche,Puerto Morelos, Mexico - Orbicella T R C metagenome | ecosystem: Host-associated > Invertebrates > Cnidaria > Coral | place: Petempiche,Puerto... | reverse complement strand
TCTTTGCATATTTACCTTTTTTCATTTCCCAAATTCTGGACTTTATCTATTGAACGGTTTTGATTTTTATTTTGATTTATTTTGAATGGCGTGACACTGAAACCCAGCAATTGTTTTAGGCTGAATTTCAATATATCGAAATTGGTCTATTTCCGCGCAAATTAATCCCTGGCGCGTTCTTCCGAGATATCTTGTCAGTCCCTGTTCGGTTCTTAACTGGAAAAAAAAATAGTTTGAAACCACACGCTGAACAGTTACATGCTAAGAATTAATCATATTTTGAGTTTCTGATCCAAGAAAAACAAATCCTTTATTTCCCTTTTATGGTTGACTTAGTGCAACCAGGAGATCCGATTTTAGGCTTGGCTAAATCTATTATTTATTTCCTCTAAGAGCCTCCTCCCCTTGTAAAAGTTACTTCACGCGGGTTCCACCCTGCCTCGTCCTTGGTTGGAACGTGGTTTCCGTTGTGTTGTGGAACGTAACGAGCTTTTAGTTAATTAAAATGAAATATGTTAAGGTATACAATTATTACTTGTGGAATTGGTCTGCCAATAAACATCGTGAGGCCCTAAACATCTGGGGTCACGTGACCACATTTTTTCTTTAAAAATCTATATTATGGAAAGAGCATATTGAAAATACCAAAATGGCCAAGTCTGAGCCCCTGGCATTAAAGATTAAGTTTATACGACGGTTAAAATTTTCAGAAAAGTTGGAGGATTTGTATGGAAAATTTTGCATGCTGGAGAGCAAGGCCTTGCTCTCGCACAACTTTTTCCATACCAGACCGTTGGAACGAGGTTGAAGGATGACAATCTCAAAAAATGCTAATAAAAAATAAAAAATAAAAAATAAAAAAAAATAAAAATCAGTTTACTAATACTCAGGTGTCGAAGTGTTTAGCACTACTGTACTAATTGCAGACACTGAAAATAGGCAAACAAATATTGTAAATTAAAAAACTTGTTAAAACACCAACTGGCGGGAGGCTGACCACTTGGCCATTTACAAAGCGTGGAGGAGTTGAATTTGGAACCACCAAACACAAATCCATCGCCCTAACCACTAGCCCACGCCGCCTCCACAAAGCTCCTGCTATATGTTACTGTAAATGTTTTCAAGTATTGTAACCTTTTAGTCAATTCAAAGCTGATATAGCAAGTGCTTGCGTACAGGAGCATAAATCAAAGAAAAAGACCAGTTACAATTCTGAGACAGTTCTAATGGATTTTCACAATGGTGGTCATGATTACAAGAAAAACTGTCTCCATTTGAACTTTAACTAACATGCTCTTCCCTCCGAGTTGTGCGAGTCTTTACATGTCAGGGCCTTACCGCAAAAATGTTGCCAAACCTCACTGCAACTGCAGCCATCAAGCCAGCATTTATCTCCAGTGTCCAAGACATGCAGTGATAAAAATTCCCCCATGAACAGGATGCTAGTCCACCCCAGGGTTACCTTCCAGCAAAAAAATTCTCCTTGGGTGGAGAGACATTGCTTTGCCCAAGTAAAAAACATAACATATTGGCAAGGGCTTGAACCAGAACCTCCCACTCACCCCAATGCAATAACCATTAATGCACTGCGTCCCCAACAAACCTTTAAAGTTGAAGTACAACGTCAAAGTACAACTGTAACAAAACCCACGCACAAAACTGTTATTTCAGTTAGTTTCACTTTATTACAATAATCAGAGGATATTTACAACTTTCATATTGCAACAAAAGTAACATACTATTTAATGTGATATTTCTAACAAATATTAAATTTTTCTTTACAACAAAAACAAGATCTCAAAATATCCTTGAGCTATAAAAAAGACTGAGAGACATACTTTAAAAATCCTTGAAAAGTCTGAATTGTTTATGAAAGATTATATGAAAGGGAAATCAGATAAAAACAAGGGCAGAAGCGCATTCAAGGATTTTGAAAATCAATGTTATTGCTGATGATATTTGAGTAACTAAGTCAAAATTATCAAATTTTTGCTGGTTTGTGTTGAACCTGCACCACATTCCAGGCCACTTAGTTTGAAACGAAAAATAAAATAAATAGGCAAAGGGGAAAATAATAAAACTCATACAGTAAAATAAATGAACAGAAATTAAAACAATAATTATATTATTGTGTACTTAAACATGCATGAAATGATATACATTACCAGTGATTCATAGGCGTGTTTTTGGGACATACGACATCACAAGGGTTTATCGAAGGCAGGAGAGGCAAGGTCTTAGTTACAATGGGTAGCATTAAAAATACAGGGTGTACTAATCATGTTAGAATCTTTTGTTTAACTTATTAGAGAATATTACTTTGAGCATTACATAAAATATAGACTACAATAACTCTGTGCAATAAATTAGTTTAGAAATTTCATCTCCAGGTCAGGTAACAATGTAACATTGGTGCATTTCACCTGTTATCAGGAAGAGCAGTGCTTTGCTGAACAGGTTTTACAATTAATTTTAAATACTGGTAAAGAAAAATATGTTCAATGGCAGTAATTATTGTTCAGATATGTATATGCTGTATAGTCAGGAAGAACTTAGCTCATCTATTCACTGTAGCTAGAAACACCTTTCAGTTTACAAAAGTACAAAATGTTTCCAATCTAGAACCTTATCTATGTTGTCCTGGCTTTACTAAGTTCTAAATTAATGGTCTTAAAACTTCAACACATATTCTAACTAAACAATGTTGATATACAAGATAACTTCAATAACTATCAAATAATTATTTAATCAGGTCCCCTTAAATTATTCAGATAAAAACTCTTCGACTAATAAATTTGTCTCCCACATGTCAGTCAAATTCCTTTCAAATCCATTCAATTTCATAACCTACAAAACTATACTCTCCTTCAAAAATACTTTTACCGTACAGTAAGTCCTGTTAATTCTTACAAGCATTTAAAGCATGTCTGCTAAGCTCGTCATCTTCACTTCGCATTTGATGTGGTCTGGCTCACATTTGCCTAGCATCTTCCTTGGATCATGCGCAAGACTGGCACAATAGTGGCATCAGCTTTTTGGTCCTGATCAAACACACGGTTGCAACTGAATGTTGTCTGGAAAGAGGACTTAAACACTACTGAGTGTAAAATGTCACTAGCACTTGTTTCAGTGTCGCCTTCTAATTCAGCCAACTGCAACTGGGAAGAAAACATGTTGAGTGCGTTCAATCTGCCCTCTGCAAATAGGACACAGGTCGATGCTGGCTGCACAGACACTGCATGAAACCATGTGTCCACATGGACAAAACACTGTGTCAATCTGAGAGTCCATGCAGATTTTGCACTTGAAAGAGTCTTCCATTTTGGATAACTGTTCCTGGAGCTTAGCAGCTTGGACGTCAGAGGTTGCAGGCCTGTCTTCAATCTGGAAACTAGCAGGAATATTTTGAATAGGATCACATCCAAGCTTATACAAAACCCTTCGACAATGATCATAAACTTCCTTAGAAGTCCTCTGAACATCAAAAATGTACTTTTTCTCCGATTCTTCATCTCCAAAAAATGAGATAAGTGTCTCCCTCAAGTCTCTTGTGAATTGATCTGTCACAGCATTCCGTACAGTCTCACAGCGGTAAAATGCATGATACTCTGTAATGGATCTGTATAAAGCACACGCTGCTTCTTGACTAAGAAGTCTGAATGTGAACATGGCTTCACCATCACAGGTAATTATTCTGAGGTACAGATTGTTTTTCACATGGGTTGCCATCTTAAGACCGTTGTACGAAAACCTGGAACAATAAATAAATACATTTGTAAAACTACGTTAACTTGACAGTACAGAACAAACTATTTAAATGCACTTTTTGGTAATAACACAAGAATAAATGAATCCATGGAAGGATACAATATTATTGTGGCAACAATGAATAAATATTTTGATGTACAGTCGACTCCCAATAACTCGAACCTTCAAGGGAAATTGAAAAAGGTTTGAGTTATCGTGAGTTGAGAACAAATGAGTGTTTAATGTTTTTCTATTCATGCACTGTACACTTTAATCAAATTTGATTACACTTCAAGGGAGCCTAGAGATTTAATGACATTTTGAAAAAGAAGTTAAGAAGCAACACTTTGTGAAAACCAGTTGAACCTGAACTGAACTAACATGTTTTGTGTTATGTAAAAGAAAGGAAAAAAAAATCACACTGCTGCTTCAAAATAGATTTAATATTTTGGACTACAGTACACTGTGTGTTTTGACTTATTCCGTACTGACAGACATGGCTTGAGTTCTTGAGGGTAAAATTATATAGAAAATGACCAGAAGGGAAATGAAAATTGCTTCAAGTTAGCAGGAGGTTCGAGTTACAGCAAATGTACGATGGAAATCTAGGGGAAATCGATTTTGGTTCGAGCTAGTGTGAGGTTCAAGTTGGCGAGTGTTCAAGTTATCGGGAGTCGACTGTATTACTGATTTGCTCTAGGTTGTGTGTTTAAGCAAGATTTGAGATGCGGCAGCCAAGTTTTCTATCAGACTTATGATAACACCCTGCGAGGGGTCTTAAGCAGTATAATTCAGAATGTAGGAGGTATTTCCACAGTAATGAGGGCACATTTGTTAGAGGTTTCTAAATTAGCTAAAAATAGGTCTCAATGCAGAACTTCAGAATGATTAAAATGTACAATACAATATGAAATTTTTCTTGTCTCCCAAAGTTGGCCTATGCACATTAAGATTTTTTAAAACTCTGGGCTCCAATTTTGATGTTATTGGCACAATTCATAATACGGTAAGATTAGATTTCACCAGCATCTTGCAAGTCTCTATTTTAGCCATCCACACTACTTTACTGGAAAAGTTAAAGAATGACACTATTCCTGGTCTTAGTTGAGTATAAGCGGTGGTGTTGAAGTCAACTTAACTTCCTGACAAAAATCACTTCTCTTCCAAGTAGCAGACATTCTACAATAATATTGATGCTCACAAAAATATATTTGTGGCTAGGTACACAGTTATTTTGGGAAATCACTAAGGAATGATGTAGCGAGTTATCTATGGTTAGTAACATCACAAAGAATTATGTGAGAAATATGGTACTAAGTGAGACAGACAGTATTGATCATGCTACTCTTCAGTGCAGCTGAAAGGGCTAAGTGCTACTGTATAAATACATGACACTGACGTCCAGCAGGCCATAGGAACAAACAATAATTTAACAACAAAACTGTGCATGGTTACCACAAGACATCAAAAATTCCCTGACTTTTCCCTTTAAGAAATAAAATTTTCCAGACCAAATAATTACAGAAAATCAGATGATATTTGTTTCTTCACAGTTATCCCTTCAACCATTCTTAAGATTGATAAGTTTTCAACTAACTGGCATTCTTTGCTATGAGAAACTTTGTTGAGATCACAGTGACTCCAAACTTTCCAGCTTTAAATGTTATTAAATAAGTTGTGTTTAATTATTTCAATTTTCCCTGACTTTTCTTCAAAATGTCAATTTTCCATAATGCAAATTACATGTAACATTTCCCGACTTTTTAATGACCTTGAAGAATGTATTTTGCTTGACCATTTCCTGACCTGTAACAATTCTGCTGTGCTCATATGTAGCTATAATGAGCAATTATTGTTAACTTTTGTTGTTAGGCATAATATGTTTCATTAAATCCCAAGACCAAGGCAAAAACATATGATGCTTATAACTATAACTGCTGCATCTTATGAATATTTATCCATACATGTCTTGAACTCCTTGAACAAGGAAAACAAAAAGATGGAACAAGGAAAATAAAAAGAAGGGCGAGAAAAAGGGCTTAGACCATGAACAATGCATCAATCAGGAGCAAAAACTGCTGCTGCACCTGGTAACATCATTCCTTACTAAACAGGGTGATTGTTTTGAAATGATTATGTTCTTGCCAATTTGAAGTTTGGCTTCAAGCCAGGAAAGTATGTTAATTCATCTGACACTGACATCAAGTAGTGCAATTATAGAAAACCACAAGATTACATGTTTGCACAACATACTGCAGATGACTAAAATATTATTATTTTTTTTTTTTTAAAAAAATGAAAAGCAAAACAAAAAATTGAGTATCCTTTGCTCAAAGTAATCTATTAAACCAGGCGTCAGAGTTAAATAACAGAAAATAACACGTTTATGTCTCCACTTGATATGAACGAACCAAAACCTTGATATAACCTATAATACTTTCACACTTCACCCTTAACATTGAAAATTTGCATAAAATCAGCTAAAAAGCTTCATTTGACATGTGATGACATCGTGTTCGACAGAACAAACAAAGGTAGCGGTCACGTCTAAGGCAAAAATAAAATACTACAATGCCAACACTAAATTAAAAAATCTCGAAAAATATAAAGTACAAACAGTTTAAACCTTTAGCGGCTAAAGAAAGAAAGCTTATTTTGTTCAAATATTCAGATCAGCTAAACCGACTGTTCATTATTCAGCTCACGAGGCCAAAGCAAGTTGTGTACACATAATTGATAAACATGAACGGCAAATATCACGTACCGTAAGGCCCTCAGCTTTTTTTATGCTGGCGCAATAAAACTTTTGTTGTTTCATTTTTTTAGTGTACAAAAATATTTGCATTTGATATATATCAGTATAATTCTCAATGGAGTAGCTATGAGAAGACAGTTCAGATACTCGGGAGGTAACACACGAACGAAACATGTCCTTCATAATGCACGTACGTCTAATTACAAAAGTCCAAGAATAACGAAAAATAAAATAGTGGAATAATACATCAGAGTGTCTCATGGGTTAAATTTCCTGAAGGGAAATTAAATCTGTCCACGCAAGAAGAGGGATTTGCGATCTTCTCCACGACCTGAACTTATATGCAAACAAGCTTCGCAAATAATTGCAACAAATTTTTCAGTTCACACTTAGATTCGGTTCAATTAATTCAAAACGCTGAAAATGCGTGTATCTGCGGTACTGTATACACCAAACACACCATCAAACCCTGATTTTTGAACCCCGAAGTCGATCTTGTCAACGGATTTCCTGAAATGCAACTCAGCTATGTGTCCATGGAAGGAAAGAAAGAAACGTCTGAATGTCAAGACTGTTCTTTACTTCCCATGATCACAGTTAGGATCCTAAATTGAAATGTCCCTACTGCCTACAATATGGAATGATTTGTACAAGAATTAACTGGCAATTGTTCGTACCTTTCGATAAAGTTGAAGTCGGCATCATAGATTTTTATCTCTTCAGTTCCAACACCAATGTGCAGGGACTGTCCTGACTCGTTTTTCGCCAGATGATACTCCATTCCGTAGTTTTCCATCGAGGAAAGTTCTTTAATGAAAAATTGCTTAGCTGCGACCGATCGTACACCTTTGAGCTTGGCATGTTCCACTGAAACATTACTGCGAAACTCCGACGTCCACTGCGATTCAACTTCCGATGCTTGACAAAAATCACAAGGCGAGTAAGAATCACCGTGATCTCCGATGGTTGCTTGAGCGATGAAAGCATACACGGTCGCTGCTTTTTCTGGATCTGGTATTATCTTCCCTTCGTCCAAGTCTCTCTTCAAATGCAAGAAATACTGATGTCTGCAAAAGGAAGAAACGGTAACATCATTTACTTCGAGTGTACAGCTGACACAAGCAACTCTTATACCTTGATATGTAAGGTGCATGTACTTTCCCGATGGCGCCAAAAATTGTCAGAGATATAATACAAGATCCCTAAATTCAAACATACATACTCAAAAGACATTTGAACAATCCTACCTGGTCGAATCTTGAAGTAAATACTGAGGCTGAACGAAAAATTTGACGCGAAACTGCAAACGGTACGGTGGACCACCGGGGATTTGTCGTCGAATTCTATTTCTAGAGTTTAACCAAAGCACTTCGTTCTTTGGACCCGTAAACTGCAATCCAAAATAGTCTAGTTCGATGATACCAAGTCTTTTGCAGACCTACGGAACAGAAGTAAAACGTAGATGATAAATAAACGCAAGGAAAAAGTTACATCAGAAATTTCCACTTGAAAGCAAATTTCTGGACTTTGAGCCCAACAGCAGAAACAACGCACGAACCGCTTGTAAAAGCTCCTGTCCCCGCGCTTTTTCCCGAATTTTGAATTCTGTGAGGACACAGTCGGGCATAGACACATAACACAGCATTCTGCGTCGAGGGCTTGATTTTTCCCGCTACCTATCTCAGAGAAATTCGATACACAACTACATTCATGACAAACGCCGGCCGAGCTCTTGTTGTTCTGCAAAAAAATTTTTTTTCCGAGTTCATTTTCAACTGAACTTCGATCTGAAAGGTCATTCCCTGTTCACGTGGAAGACATCCAGGGAACCAATCAGATTAGCGTGATTAATTTATCCACCAATCAAACAAGCTACAGGAAACCATCTGGGGTTTCCCCGCCCTCCAGGCGGAAAATTATGAACATGGGTAAAAATAAATTGCGTTTTACAAGCAACTTTTCTGCTTGAGTAATGACATTTCGTTTTCCTCTCGTGATTTATCAGGTGATTTCTGCAAGCAACCCAGAAATCCGACGGTTCAGTTGCTTCACGTGCCAATTGTTGTAACTCAACGACGTCAACAATAGAACAGAATTGCATGTCTGGGCAAGGACCGGACGTAAAGGTCGGTTTCAAAAAATTAGAGCGAAAACGAATAAACATAAATATATTTTTTGTAATTTGCGTGGCAGTTCAGTTGTCTCTGTACTGCAAATATCAACTAGACCACAGGATGACAGAATAGGATTGACTGAGCTAAATTCAGTATTCCGTGATCGCAATGAATAAAGGTGTCATAGAAAATTAGGAAGATAGAAACACTGTGTCAGTGAATTTATTAAGGAAATAAAAGCAGAAATGGCACATTCCAGTAAACCGTAAGAGATAACCAAACGTGTTCGGCTGTCGAACTAAGTAAGACTATCCGTACTATTTCAGCCATAAAGGGTGGGATTAAAAGAAGATTAGTTAAGATAAACAGTACAATTGAAATCCGGGACAGATCAGAGAAACTTTTATTTCAAACTAATCCAAAATTATACTGACTCCGAGCCTTCGTTCTAAAGCTGTCATTTTCAGTGACAAGCCTTTTAATTTTGTGCCTCGACTATACTGAAAGCCAAGTATTCAGACGTATTGTAAACATACCCTTAAATTTATCAGTAATGAAATAAATGAAAGACTAACGATTCGGACGATTTAACGAAATAGAGACTTACTGGGAAAATAAAACCAGCCTTTTTTTTTCTGGAGCGACTTCAGTGTGAACTAACGGGTATTGAAGAAAAAATGTGAATCAACTGGGATCATCGGTCGAATTCGTGCACTGCTTAGAGGAAAGTTTCGGCCATGAACCGGCGGCTAGCAAACAAGCAAAGCGGTTTCATCATTTAACTCATTCACACTAATTCAGGCTCTCGTTAGTAACTACGGAAACTGCCATAGTTTTTGTCCGGGGTTTTTGCTGGTCGTCTGTTTGATATGCAACAAAAGGCCGGTCAAGACGATAGTTTATCAATTCTGCCTCAACGGTGACATTCGGTCCACAAGTCAATCAACTTATGGGCTAGGCTCGATTTCCGCCGCTTTCTCGAGTCCGGTCTACGTTCCTCCCTGAGTTCGGGGGAGGAGCGCGGGCTCCTTTCCCGAACAGCGGCTAGTAATCGAGCCTACTTATGGGCTTTTCCCAGTTATTTTGAATGGGAGGTCATGATATATATTTAAGACCCGAAACTGAAAAGCAAACTACGTAGAGAGAGTGAGCTGTTTCCTAAGCGCCGAAAAACACAAAGGTTGTTTTGAAAGAAGGCTAGCCAAGATAATAAATCCACTGTTTGCAGTTTGCGCTTTACGCCAGTTACATGACACTTTCTCGGATGCTAATTGAAACCGAAACAGTCGCTTGTCTCCAAATTGATTACCACAACAGTAGTGTACGTTTCTTCCTGCTCATAACTGTGTAGTTATTTTTTATGTAAAAGAACGAATCTAAAAGTGTTTTTCCTTTCCGTGATGCAATATTGGCTTCACGAGGGTATCACACCTCCAACTTATTTAAACGGGAAAATATCACAAATGTCAATGTTTGTACGGGGCTATCTCTTCAGCATAAGGTGCATCTTGAAAGGTATAAGGAAACCACAAAAACATTTCTTCATGTTTCTTGGGAATGTAAACTATTAACTGAGTTGATATTAGCAAGTTTTACGTTTTAGAAAGGTTTCGTGTGCACCGAACCTTGAAACCCAGATATTGCATCATAAAATAAGCTGTTTAAGCACACCAATCAGAAACAATAAGTCGTTTATTTACCCACAAAAAGGGTCTCTACAACTGGTTTGTTTTGGAGTGTAAACAAAAGTTCACGCCATGATAATTTCGCTTAAATATGGAATGAAAGTGAAATGATTCGAATGAAGTCCGAAGCAATGCCAGAAGTCTTCAGGAAGAGAATATATCTAGACCTTTAAGTCGATAATCCGGTGTTAAAACATGACTTTTTTTCCTGCACAACTTAAAAGTCAGACGTTCTGGCGTCTGTTGTCAAACAAACTTTCCTCTCCCATGCTAAAGCTAATGAAAATTTATTACGACTTTTTTTTTTTTTTTACCGAAAAGCTGTTTGTTAAGCAGAAATCTCATTTTCGTCGCGGAATGTAAAGGTTCCAACCTTGAAGTACGAATCTTTGTCAGTTGGATGTTCGTTCTTGGAAAATAGATAAACATATTTACATAACAAATAGCTGGTCGGCAAGGAAACAATATTGTAAATGAGAACGAAACTGAGAAGTATATTGCTTCGACAGTATTTACAGAAAGGGATAAATTTAGGGGGAAAAAACATGAAAGCATACCGGGCGAGGAGGTTTCTGAACGTATATTTGTGAAAAATCAACACGGTGAAGCAGTAAAACATTTTTTTTTTACAGTAAAACACAATTTTTTACGATAATCTACGACACACAATAAAAACTTACTTTTACAGTTAAAGAGTCTATTTACATATTATGTATGATTCTGTCAGATTTGAAGCAAAATTGTCCCTTGAAAATAAAAATGTTCGCAGTCGAGGAATAGCGTTTTCGTAGTTTAAGTCGGAGCAGCTACTAGGCCGGCGGGGCCTCGGCCGAGTTGTTGTCCTCCAATGTTGCTCTCCAGGGGCTTGAAACCGAGTTCTTCTGTTGGAACGCCAAATGACTGTAGCTTCGCCTCGTATGTTCGGATGAGATCGTTGTGCGCCTGAAATGAAACCAAAATCTGGAGTTAGAGGTGTGGGAAAGACAACGGAAGGCTGGAAAGAGCGCCGTCACACCCTTTATTTCTTTATGCTTATAATATTTTTCTCTCTTAGTCTTTAGAGCCCCAACACGTGCGTCCAAAAATGAATATCTCTAAAATTTTACTGCTTGGGTTACTATACGATTTGATGTACTACTATACGTACATTGTACATGTTAAACTAACAACATCTATCGCCACAAGGGCAGCAGCGTTAGAGAACTTGCCTGCCCTTGCTAAAACTTAATTCTACCAAAGATAGAGCAAGCTCTAGATTTGGAGCCCTCTATTAGCTGCTAAGAACAACACAAAATCATCTAAAGCATCAACTAAACAGAATGTTACCGTGTCCAACACGATAAAACACGTTATTTACCTTGCAGACACGAGCCAGTTCATACTGTAAGTCTTTGATAGCGCTGTTCTTTGAGTCTAACACATCCTGAAACAGGGCAAAATAGTTTCTTTGTGAGATTTGGTTTAGAAAAGAACACAAGGACTTCAACAGTAAATATTCCACCATCACCTAATCCCTAGAAACAGTTACACACTGTCAGAGAATGCAAAACTGCGACCTCCAATTAGCTGCAAATTGTTAGATCGCCGACCCTCATTTGGAACCTGACAGTAATTAGATATTCACTAAATAGGAACCTGGTATTTTCTAAACGCTAGCCCCGTTAAAACAAAATTTTCAGACAAGTACAGCTAAATCTTCAATATGACCACGACAATAATAAGAGCAACGAAAATTCCTAAGTATTGTACATGTCGAGTGTGTTATGTATAGCATACTGTACCGCTTGAAGTTTAAATTTAGCTTTAAGAGTTTCATCTACTACATGTAAGACTACAAGGTCCGTAAGTGTGTTACAGAATTGCCTTCCTAACCCAGTCTCTCTGAACGAAAGCAAAAAAATCAATAAACAAAGTGCTGCTCCAAGGTTCATAACCTCAAAATGAATGACAAGTAGAAACGACTTGTTCATTTCAAGTGATGCCCACACAATGCGCTTTACTGAAGGAAAGTAAAAACTCTGCTGTCACACTTCTCACCTCGAGTTTTCTGGTGACAACAGTAAGAGCCGTAGGGTCCAGATTAGAGGCTGAGAGAACTTCATTCAATTGTGCTTCCTGTTGAACGAATGGTACAAGTACAAGTTAGGACATGTCAATTACAAACACTCAACAAAGTTTAGAGGAAATCTTAGGGTTTCAACAGCTTACTTTACGAACATGCATACCACGTTCTAAATTTTTAAAATGTGGTTTCGCTTAAACATTTTAGTTAGTGTACTGTAAATGTTAAAAATAAATACTAGTTAAGTGTGTTATACACTGTACATGATTTTATGATTACTGGTAGAACTCAAACGTAAGTAACCACAGTGTTGTGTAACAAAGCGATGAGAACTTGAAGGAAAAACATGTCACCAGCTAGGTCGGCTAGACTTGCCACAAGTCGACCTTTTCTTAATCCTTCGCTCAGTTATCTCCCTCGAGCAAAGCGAGAGGGTAATCTTCGAGCGACGAAGTTGCGAGCGTGAGCGAAACCAACAGGTCAGGGAAGAATTATTGGAAAGGACTTTTAGAAAGTCTAGTCACCGGCAGAAAAAAGGCGGTAAAGTACGACTACATAAATTAGATCACGACTGGCTATAGAAGGCCACCAAACACATGTTCACTTTGATTGGGCGGAACAAATTACGGTGGCTTTGCAATCAGCTCTATATTGTTCAGGCAATCCAAATTATAGCTGAGGAAACCTTGGTATTGCGGACACTTGCTTCCATGGAAAACCCACAACTCAGATCTCTGCTTATGGTTTCTGCATAACGTTTTGCTTACAGCAATTAATTTTGTGTAACATGAAAAAAGCTAGCCTGCGTTGCAGACATTTCCTTTCCTTTGTCCGGGGGGAGAGATCAAACAAGCGAGCGAGCAAGCGACTCAGTGGCAGTTTTGTTCCCTTGACGTGCTTTTTTTGGAAACGCCTGCTATGCAGGCTAGAAAAAAGCGAGAGAGTTGCTCTTGGGCTCATCTGTGCGTCGAGCAGCTATGAGGATTCTTTTGCACTCTCCAAACTTCCCGCACGATTAATAAAAGCTGAAAGAAATAAATTATTTTAACACATTGTCCATGGAAATGGCAAAATGAAGTTCACTTTGCTCACATTGTGCTTCATTGGATCCCCATGCACATTAAGTATACTGAGTCTGATAGCGCGACCTTGCTAGTTATGTTGTGTAAAAGTCATTTGACGAAGTATATAGTCCATCAAATTGCTTGACAAGAGTTATCTACCGGTTAAGTGTCTTTAGTACCTTCTTCTCCAATGTGTCAGCAAGGGCTGCCAGTTTCTTTTCCAACAGTAAGTTCTTAAAGTTGCTTTTTTGTTGGACTTCATGGATTGCTTTCACAAACTTGCCATATAACTCGTCACGTTCACTTTGAGTCTACATCATGAGCAAGAGAGAGAAAATCATACCACTGACTAAAAAACAGTGATGAGTGTAAAGATGGTGTCAGTGTCATGTGGTAATCAAATGTAATGTACTGTAAGACCACTAATTTTTGATGCTGGAATAAGTTATACAATGGTTTCATCTACAGACTCAAAGCCTTGAACAAATGAGATCAATGGATGCCCTCCCTCATCAATTACCTTTGTTACTCCCTGAGGGTTTTGAGCACAGGTCCTTTCATTGCCCTTACCCTTGACATGGCTAATAACCAAGCAACTGGCAACAATATGCAACCTCTCAATAAATATACTGAGCAATTCTGTGCTTCTTTGGCAAAAAAAAAAAAATAAGGAAAATAATTACCTTTATGGCTTTTGCTTCATTTGTGGAACCTTGTGATTCTATAAACCGATGGGTGCTCTTGGTGTAATTACTAAGTTAGCTAGATAAAGTGCATATACAGAATATCACTGTAGACACATACCTGGCTAAAGCGCTGTTGAAGAACTTCATGCTCCCAGTGCAGACTTCTGAGTTCTTCTTCCTGGACTTTGAGTCTTGCTTTGGCACTCTACAAAGTAACCATGACAAGTGGCCAGAGAACTCTAATGATTACCCAAGATACCACCTACACGTAACCTAGTATATCTTCTTTCCATCTAGTGGTTTGCAAGCAATCTGTTGATATCTTGATGCAAACCTCTTATCTCTAGCTGTCTCTTGTCTATAGCCATGAAGGCATGAGCAAGAAAGAAGGGGGGGGGGAGGGAAGGGGTGGAAGGAGGGGGGTGGAGGCAAACACTTTAGATGACCTAAATGTATTTCAAATTAGCTACCATGGATAGAGTTAGTTTTGACTTGGATGAACTGGTGCTTTAGAAACCACAAAGCAGGTGAATTTTGGTGAGTGACTGCATCATTACGAATACGTACACAAATTAGGCATAGAAGAGCAAGGAAAACCTTGCACCTCTGTGATCTGATCAAGAACAATCGAAGATTGTTTTTACATAAAACAAGTCACTCTCAGAGGTCTGTATACTTACAGCTAAAGATGCTTTGTCTTTCTCGTAGTTTGCCAACTAAAGAGAAAGAAAGAGAAAAAACAATTCTCAGTTAAATATCCCACCATTGATCTCTCTACAGACCCAACAGTTCTTTAAAGCACTTCACTGTTAAAGCATGTCATCTGAGCTTTGAGTTTAAACTGTAGTTCTTTTTGTACGCTGACCTGTTTTCTAAGTTCTTCCACTTCCTCTCTTGCTTTCTGTAATGGTTCTGTTAATCTCTTGTTCTCAGCCATGATTTCATTCATCTGTTTTTCCATTCTTTCCTCTTTCTTTTTCATCTCCTCTACTTGTTCCTGATTAAAATGAAACAAACATGATCTGTTTTTAGGGCATTTCTAGGAGAGAGGGCACTCATTAAGCATGGGGCAGCAGTGCTGTCATTAAGGGCCGTAACCCACAACACCTGTTACGGCCGAGTATGCTTGATTTTCATTTGATGCTATGGGTGAAATTGCCTGTTGTTGATAGAATTCAACCACAAAGTAACAAGTTTGCTGTGGGCATGGAGAACAAGGCTACTGGTGACTCAAAACTTAAAGACAGGCTGCACTCAGTGCTTTTTCAAATTAAAATCCAAGGGTGTAAAATCAAAGAGGAAGGAAGATGGCTCATGAACAGGTGATCTTAATGTATTCTAAAGGTTCTGTAATGGAAGAAAGAACGGGTAACCTTGGGTGATAGGCAGTGCTAAAGGGGTATATAGGGAGCGCTAATTGGAATGGGTGCACTTTGACAAAACCACATTCAAAGGGTGATGCCTATTTACACCGGCAGTTACGCTAAAACAACAAGCAATACAAGAAATAAGACTAACAAGTTATTACCTTGAGAGAGTTAATGAGAGCCAGGTTGTTAAGTGTGATGTCATTGTAGTAATTCTTGATGTCACTGAATGCCTTCTCGTGATTCTTCATTAGGGTATTAATTTGGCCATTCTTACGCTAAAAAGAAAGAACATCCATCAGTAAAATAAAGGCTGCAACAGAAAAGATCACTGGGGAACCCATATTCAGTTCACTTAACTTTGCTGGAATTAATATTTAACCACACTGAAAGATTGTAATACAATATTGATGATTTGTTTCAAAATATGACTCACATTAAATATGTGTAACACTGAAAAAATATGGATGTAAAATACCTCTTCAATTTCATGTATTTCAGTTTTTCTTCTCAGCTCCAGTTCTTCTCTGAGTGCCTTCATTTTCTTATCATATTTGGACTCAATTTCTGTAAAAAAAGAAAATAGTAAACAAGAAATCCACAGTTATCAATCAAACCTGGGGTCAATGTTCAAACTAATTAATGCAAAGCAATTGCAATAATAATTATTTTTTGTGTCCATTTTCTCTATACATGTAAGTGACTAATGGTATCACTGACTGGAACGTTTTATCTCAGGAGACATGTGACACCACCTCACTAGGTTATTTTAAAGTGAACCTTAAGCTAGAACTGTGATTGGTTTTATTATTTTATATTTACGATGTTTTTATCATTGGATGTACATAACTTTTAGCTTTTAAACTTTTAACTTAACTGTTATTTTAACTTTCAATATTTATTTATACAGGGCCCCACTGAAGAGCACCTTATGGTGAATTGGGCTTCCTGTTTAAGTATTTTAATTGTTGTTATTATTATTATTTTTATTATTATTATTATTATTATTATTATTATTATTATTATG
>Ga0126339_10001344_pt1 | contig 16509 bp, 14 predicted proteins | sample OrbTmetagenome_2_FD_92532 | JGI IMG/M metagenome (GOLD analysis project Ga0126339, IMG submission 92532) | Coral microbial communities from Petempiche,Puerto Morelos, Mexico - Orbicella T R C metagenome | ecosystem: Host-associated > Invertebrates > Cnidaria > Coral | place: Petempiche,Puerto... | reverse complement strand
GACAAAGTAGAATGAGTCGGGGTGGGGGGGGGGGGGGTGGGGGGGGGGGGGGGGGGGGGGGGGGGAAGGGTAGGAAGCACGGGTTCCTTCCGGATCGCCGAAAACGTAGCCGACTGGCAATCGAGACTACATCAAGAAGCGCCTAGCAAGAACTCTGAAAGGCACTTGGACGTCAAAACATTCTCTCTGTCCAAATCGTAACTATCCGTGCTGTGTTTTGATTCCATGTTAATTTACCTCGGTTGCTACATCTCTGCGACCAAATATTTTGCGGATCCCTTCAGTAATATCCCGGTAATAATTGTAAAACGCAAAAATACTAAATATTGTGGAATAGCTTCTTCAGTATATGGCATAGACTGCAGCTGTGTGGGGTGGGGATAGGGGTGTGGGTAGGGGGTAGGGTAGGGAATGACGGAAATTGATACAAAGGATCCAGGAGCCCTACACCTCTCTCATGGTCCCAGAGGTTTTCATTCTTCTTAAGCGACGTCACGACGGTCTTCGAAACTCGTTATCGCCGCTTCACAGCTTACATTTCACTGAGAAATGGAAAAAAGAAAACCTTCGGAACTAGACATGAACCGGATCCTTTCACAAACACAGGAGGCTGAGGTGAACAAAAATGCTTTGGGAATTTAAATGAAACGTGACAAAAACAACACAGTATGAGCGTCAAACTTAAACAGTTTATTACTCCATCCTGCAGTCACTACAATGAGCCCTTGTTACATTTGATTATTAATTCATTTCTTGAAATGGCAACAAAGGTCCATATAAGAACAACAAACCAAATTTACAGTATAAATCAAAATTTCTGGAGAAATATTAACGACTGAATGATCCAGCCAATTGTTGAAAATAAGGTCCCCTAACTAAGTTAATGATAAAATTACCTACTTATTCTGTTTCTGAATTTTCCTTCGTTTCAAAAATAATTTTCGCGAATATTTTTTCTTTTACATCTAGTGTTAATATAGCGAAGAAGACGCGACACCTAATATCGTTTGCATGGCTATGATGCGCAATCTTTTTTTCTTTGTCAACTTTTGCCTATTATGATTATTACTTTATTATCCTTTTAATTTTATTCATAAGTGAACAAAACGTGTTAAAACTTATCAAATCCAACAAACTTAAATAGACTTTATCGACCAGGATAATGTCCTTAGCGACGAAAATGAAAAACGCAAACGTTACATGGAAAACCTAAATCTTTGATGGTACTAATTTTTTCCGGTGACCAACATATCTAAGACATTTCACAAAACCCATAAATAAAATCAAGATTACTAATAATTTTATTTTTGAGCATTAGCCACTCTAAAGCGTTAAAATCTAATGTGGCTTTAACTAGCCTGAAGCTACATCTTTTAATAGATACATGAATTAAATTCATCAAGATAAACATAAATCCCAAAGCATTTCTGTCACCCTCATGTCCTGAAGACGTTTGTTACGTCCTGTAGAAAAATACACAACATGCAGTTTAGGCAGAGTTACAGTCAGCACTGCGAACACTGTATGGCAAGACGTATCGTTTTGTTGAAAGGGGAAATGATTCTTGAACTGGTGATCTTCATTTTCAGAAGGTGGAGGTCGGTCCGTTTTCATATGTGCTACGTAACTGGGCTTATCTTTGCCCTCAATGAATTGGTCCCACCGACGTCACGATGATCAACAACATTAGAAATATACGAGGCGCTGTTGAGGAATCAGTGGATGAACGAGATTCTTGCCATGATAAAGGATCTTTTAATACGTAAGAAGAGTACAACATGACAGTGACTACCACTTGTAGCTACCAGTAAATAACCAACCAAAGCTCAATTTGTAATCCAAAGGTTCTCCAATTACGCAACATGCACAACGTAATGGATAGGCTTGTACGGACAGACAGAGAGGTTCTTTCGACTTAGGCAATCGTAATCAAAATGAGCACGTGACCACGTTTTGACACATGTCAGTTTCGCCAATACAATAAAAAGAAATTAAATTTATAAAGCGCTATGATTATAAAAATATTCCAAAACGCTTAACGCAATGCTTGTTTAAAGACTTAATCTCAAGAGCTAAGCCTGCAAAACATTTTCATTGTTCCTGCCATGCAACATGGCTGCTTATTTCAGAGATCAACTGAATGCTCGTTATCCTATGGAGTATTTACACGCAACGTCACGGCAGCCATGTAGGGAACTTGAGCAAACCACGACGGCAACGGCAAAGAGTACGCCACCAAACAAAAGATTTAATGTACAGAACAATGGCTGCGCACGTGCGTTATAAACCTTTGTACATTTCTAAGCCGTCCCCTGCAAAACAACACCGTGAAATGACCAAGATTTCCGTATGTTGAAAAACGTGAACCACGAGGGCTAATTTTTCGTATTTTCTTCTAGAATTGATCGCTGGCGTTACATCTAGTTTCAGTAGGGTTTTAGACCGCTCGGCTCATCGAACAGTTCTGGATTGTTGCGAAATTCAAAGGTAACATTTAAGACCATTTTTTCCAGCCGTCGTCCTTGGCGTCGCCGTCATTGCTTAAGCTCATTACTGTTTCAAGATAATGAAATGGACATGTTGGTGTACCAATCCTGTGGGAGTTCAACTCTTTTCTTATGTATGAAAACACTTTCTGTTGTTCCAATAAATTTACATGGCTGCTTGCCACGTAAGGGAAAACGCTCACTAAAAGCAAGACAAACGAGTCGGGGGAGGAAGCGCCGTGTTTGAAAGAGCCGTCGTGTTGCTTAGCAACATCTAAAGACAACCGCCGGCTCATTCAATTTCCGTTTCAAACCGGAAGTAGTACTTACTCCCCCGACCAAGCGTCGTAAAGTTGAGTTCGTACATGTATACTTACATTGTGTTGTGCCCATTTGCAGGTTACTGAGCGGCTGGACGTAATTAGACGGAAACATGCCCGTCTGGCCGTTCATTTCGCCTTTCCACCACTCTCCATCCTTGCTCACCACGTTTATAACGCTTCCCTTGTAGAAGGTGAGTTCGTCTGCATTCTGTGCAGTGTACGGGAACATGGCTAATACCTGCTCCAGTTTGGCTGAAGAAAAACAAGAAGACACTGGTGGTTACACACGAAAGTCTGCCGATAGGACAATTCACAGACACAGGGCAGGGATCACACTCGTTCACTGTTACAGGAGTGTGTATAATTTCATCACATATACAGCTTTAGAATTCCATCAAAAGAGCAAGACAACTAAAACAACCTTCGCCACAAGCGATTTTTCCAAACTTCGTTGTGTGTTCCAAGATGACTGTTTGGTCAACTTTCAAAGCAGGAGAAAATCGCAGTTATTTTCACACGTTAAAAGACCATCGTATTCAATAGATACTCACACACTTTTTATTTCAAGAGAAGTTAAAAAAATTAACAAAATTGTTAACTGATCCGCTGGTAGCTAGGCGGATCAGTTATTATCAGATTACTTAAAAGAGACTGTGAAAAGCCTAGTCCAAGACGAAACTGCAGTACTTGGTCGCAGCTGGACGGCCAGTGAAGCAGTGAGAAGGTACGACTCCTCTCAACTCTCACCTTCCCCCTTTCTTCCCCAACTACAAAATGTTATGATCCAGAAACTGTAGATACATCAATTACTTGCTAAGAAAATCACAGGAGCCCTGGCCTCGTTACATTTTCTCGTGAGCATTCCTCGTATCGAACAGAACGTCGCGATACCATATTTTTCAACCGTAAGCAACCCTAAAATGATCAAAATTCTACAAACACACCTCTTGACACTGAAGGGGGAACACTATAAACCTAGAAGGTAAACAAAAGTATAACATCAGTTTCATCAAATGGACGTACCGTTTAAATGCTCACTTTGAAGAATTACATTACCGCTAACAAGACGAGTCTCATTTCTCGCGGTAAGTCACGCTTTTCACAAGGCGCATTTCGTTTCTGACGAGAAGAACCTACACTGTAGTTTCTCTCTCTCGTCTGTAAAATTGGCTGAACAGCTACTTACATCTTCCGGAACGGGAGAAGCTGGTGATGTTTTCCTGTCCAAGATTTTCACGTGACTGCCTGGAAACAATCCGCTCTGACGCTTCTTACCACGGGCCTACAGAAACAAAGTAATCTCGGTTAGATCACAGATGTTTACAAACATTTGCCACACAGTACAATGACGTTTCAATGTGCGTACCTGTAACTCGCCTTCCCACCATCCATCAGGGTGTTTTCTCTTCACCAAGATCAGCTGACCAGGCGACAGAGACAACTGTTCCGCGGACACTGCATTGTACGCTGTCGTCACGGTGGCGATTTCTACAATCACAAAAAATGCTTTTTTAGATTTATACCACACACTACATGCCATAAATACTGAATTGCGACCGCATAATTTTATCTAGTTAACATTTCCCCCCGCCCCCTTCAACTCCCGAGCGATTGGTTTACACACCTTACGCGACGCAATATCATACAGCTATAGCTGGGGGTGTATCCAAGGATATTCCCCAGTTTTCAAATCCCGTGTTTCAGATTTTCGCAAGTGCTTTTAACAGACTAGAAACAGTTTTAAACGCAACAAATTTTAACACTGCCGAGATGTCCCAAACAGATAGATAAAAGAAGGGACCATCCCTAGGGTAAAGAGTTGCATGTATCACCGCTATCCTTATATCTTTAGACAGCCAAAAAGAAAGTAAATAAACTAATCAGCTCATGAATCAGAAATGCAACCTTTCCCCTGACTTTTTTACCTGGTTTCGTGCGAGGAGCAGCTTTGGGAACCTGAAAATAAAACAAACTTGTCAGTGAGTTGACAAAGATGCACACACTAGAGGTGTCTCTCTTATTACATACATATGCTGTATTGATGTTAGACTATAGGGATACATGTATCAGTGTCATACAGTTACCTCTGTATCCTTTTTCTTAACATAGTTGGCAGGGAACAGGCCCTGTTCTCCTCTACAGCTGCCTTCCCACCACTCCCCTTCGTCCTTGTGAACCTTGATGACATCACCTTCTGAAAAGCTCAGGTCACCAACTTCACCAGTGTAACTGTACAGCGCCACACACTCTGAAAATCAAACAGATATCCAGAACGTTTACTGTACACATCACTTAGTATCAAGATCTTATTAAAAACGCGTTTATTATTTCTTTATCCCATACCCACAACATGCTGAAGATTTCATCTTTCGCATTTAACCGTTACTCACCGTTATTCATCGTTATTCATATCCACTCAGGACACTCTTAGTCTACTTCACACCCATTATTTGGGTTGTGACTGTCTTAACGCGACACTTCTAGTGAGAACGTTGCGTGACACCCAACAACTGTAACAGCTGTGAAGGAGACTAGGACGCTCTTGACGTTGATCCAAGCTGAAGCAGTATGCAGGACGTATGTCGCATGAACCTTGTAAGGACCTACGAATCTCTCGGTAGCTCAGTGGTTTAAGCGCCCGACTGGTATCCGAGAGATTATGGGTTTGAATCCTGTCAGGGACTCAGATGTTCTCTCACTCCCACTGTCACGACATTCCGAAAATTTTCTTTGGGATTGATTTAAAGAGGCTTAAAGCAGTCTCGCTGTCGCCCTTTAAATGCACTTCATGTAGCTCAATTCTGTTAGATTATCTAAAACGTTTAACCTCAAGACTTACCAAACAGGGTTGTTGTTGCTGGGCTTGGCTTTAGCTCTGTGGAAGGGATTGGTGCTGGGGCCTTAACTGACTGCTCTTTAGCTGCTGTGCCATTTGTCCTTTAATAAAAATACAAACAAACTCTTTCAACCTTACCTGTGATCAGAATTTTATCCATGTATCTTATTAAAATATTGATACAAAGTTAAGTAAACAGGTCATGAGACTTAAGGAACCAATCACAGAGATCAATTTTCTATTCTACCCTCTAAGAACTTACTGAATGAAGATCAGTATATGAGAAGTTTTTTTGTTCACACCAGGACTTAACAGGATTACCCAGTAAACAGAAGCTTAGTTTACCAAGGGGGTAGGTATTAAACAACACAGAGACTGATCCAGAGATGCTCAGTATTGCTCAGGGTGAGGGGATGAAGATTAAGATGCATTATATTTACTCCAGTAAGGCAGGCAGGTGGGGAATAAATTTTCACACCTTCAGGCATTATAGTTTCTAGGAAGGGAAGGTTTCACTTTACAGTACCACCACTAGTACTTCCTGAATTCAAAAACAATGACTACATGTAACATTGAACTAAAACTATAGCTATCAACTCAAATACATGTACATCTATGTAGCACAATTTTAACAACTCCAACCAAAAAATTCCTCACTACAGTTTGACTTACTCTGCAGGTTTACCAGCTCCACTAAGCCCACCAAGAAGTTTAACATAGGACTTAGGAAACCAGCCTACATTGCCATTGAGTTCTCCAGACCACCACATGTCCTGTTGCTCCTTCACAATAATCACGTCATTCTTGCTGAACGTAAGGTGGTCATCTTTTTTCGCTAAGTAGGGATAAAGTGCCATGACTCTGAAACCTTCTGTTGACTGCTGACTGTTTGAAGGCTTAAGGGCCTACAACAAAAATCAAATATCAAACAGGGCTGTCAATAAGGGCCATAAAACACTTTCTACGGCAGAGTATGTTTGACGGACTCTTGATGATAAGGGTAAACTAAACACCAAAAACATGAACTAAGACTTGCCCAGGGCAAGCAAAATTTGACAGCTCTCTCTTCTACACTTAAACATCGTGTTTTAAATTTCTCTCAAATTAATCCTCTAACCTCCGTGGTAACATTTGTGCTTGGTAGGGCAGAATTCTCGCTGACTGCTACAGTTGGACCAATTGAACCACCCGCAGCAAATTGCATGCTGAGTGCTGCTGCAAGAGACTTCACTGTAGATGAGCTGCTTTCTGGAGGAGAAACGCTGATACCATCTTTTTGAGATTTTGCTTCTTCCTCTGTAATTCTTTCCACATAATTTGCTGGAAACAAACCTTTCTTGCCATTTGATTCACCCAAAAGCCAACCAGGTGGGGCTTTCTTAGCGTCTGGGTCAATCTGAACAGAGAACAAAAGTAGAGCTGGATTTGATTTCATATTTTAATTATGCTGGAGCTCCAAATAAAAATAGAGAGAATAGGAAAGAAAATAAATCATACATGTAATTTAAGTGATAAAAAACGAGGCAAACATACAGAACAAACCATGATCATGTTTTTAGTGAGTAACTTATCATAACTTAAACACTTCTGCTCTGATGAAGGTTAATGCATGAAATGTCAACATTACAAACTTGCTGCAGCATTTATTTGTCTGTAAGTAGGCATGCAGATTGTGGTATCCCTGTATTGCAAAAAACTAAAATACAAATAATCTCACCACAACAATGTCTCCTTCTTCAAGTGCCATCTCATCAGGATTCCTGGGATCAAATTCATACAGCGTTTTGTAGTACTCCATCTTTGCAACTGGTTTTGTAACTGGTTTTGCCACTGGTTTAAAGAAATCTGAATGTTAAAGAAGAGAGATTCACTGTCAGGGGTTAAATTTGCAAACTTTGTAACACTTCACATGGCTGTCAAAAGGTGTCTAGTACATGTAAATGCAAAACAAATACAATGTACAGGTGTAGATGCTCACACTGATTTATAACAAGAAACATTGATCAAAAAGTAGTAATAACCAAGTAAATGTTTTATAATTTTTTTTTTAACAAATGCTACAATTGGTCAGTAAGAGTTGAAATAACAGCACCATTGAGTTAATGTACGTTTTGAGCCCATACATGCAATTGTTTAAAGACTGGTTTCCACTATGACCGAAGCACAAGCACCAACGACAGCAACAGCATGTTAAAGCACAATGGTAGAAGTAAGGATGCTCACAACACAAGTAATAAGCACAAGTAATAAGCACAAGTAATAAAAACACTCATCATTAGCACGTCACCATACTTGTGGAAGGTGGCTTAACATCTGTGGATTGCTCCTTTATCATTTGCTGCATCTGTAAAACTTTCTGCTTCACATCACCACCAGACATACTACTGCTGCTAAGAGATGTGCTACTGCTGCTGACAGTGGTCTGTTCACTGCTGATGTGTCGTACAACTGGTGCACCACTTGATACCAACATCTGCTGTTGCTGGACCAGTATCTTGTCTTTTGTTATAAGCTGCTGTTTCTTCAACTCTTCCTGTCGCCTAGCCTCTTCAGCTTGCTTAGCTTCATTGAGGCGTCTGCGCATTTCTTGCTCTTTTCTCTGTTTTTCCTGCTCTTGACGCATAGCTAGATGGAAGAGGACATTATGGGTGAGAAAGATACACATCTGCCAGTGCATTTAACTACAGTAGAATTCCAATTTTTAAAACCTCCATAGGCAACAAAATTGGTTTGAAAAATTGGGTGGTTCAAAAAATTGGGGATAAAATTACAGTATTTGATTGACGGAAGGGAAACATCTTTTGGTTTGAGTCATCAGGAGGTTGAAAAGTTGAGGGTTCAAGAAATCGGGATTTCACTGTACATGAACAATGTACATGTAAGTTTACAGGCCCTGTTGTAGGTACATGATGACACTTTTTATCAAAATTTGAATCATTTAATGAATAAGAATACCGTAACATGTGAAATGATGGAGGATATCAAGTGAGAAGAGACAGAGAGATGTTGCTGACAGTATTGACAGCTCTCAAGAAATACCTTATGACAAAAACCTGACTCTAAATGTCCAATATCCAGAGTTGTCTGAGTACACTGAATTTACCCACCTTCTAACTCTCTTTCTTTTTGTTTCCTTACTTCATCCTCTTCTCGTTTCCGTTTGGCCTCCAATTCTTTCCGTTGTCTTTCCTCCTCATCCTTTCGCTGCTTCCAAACTGTGTATTCTCTCTGCTTTGCTTCTGAAATTTGCTGTAATCTGGCATTTTGGCCGGTCAATTGCTGAGCACTTGTTGCAAGGTCCTGTATGGAAAAAAGTATCTGGACTTACATAAAAATCCTTTGCTAACACAAAATATCAATCACAATTTGACACCCTAAACACCCTCAACAAGTAAAATGCCAGATCTGCCCCTTTCGACATGTATAGGTTTGGAGAGTGCTTAGAGATAGTAAAAATCTTGTGCATTGTCAGGTATACACTTCAGGGTTAGGGGTTTGAGATGCTGATTTTTCTGCATAATTATTCTCTCACTACTGGTAATCCCTCTACACTATACACATAGATGTACACATGTAAATGTTAATTACAACTATTCCTGTCCAGCTTCTGTCTGTATATCAGCAAGATTTCACAAGATTTCTCTGCAAAATTCAAACCCAGGCAAATCAGGCGGAAATGGCCATGTTGTCTACTCAACTTTAATCAGGGTTGTCACTTAATGCTAGCTACTGGCAGAATTCACTGGCTAAGAAAGAGGTGACAGCCTGCTGGATTTTGGTGGGCGATCACGTAAAGGACAATGAACAGTTGTTAGGTTACGCTCGTACAATCATTCAATATCTGAACCATATCAAGTTGTCTAAATGAAAAGTTTGGAATAAAGTCCTGACTACCTTGAGTATCAGTGCCACCATAACAAGTAAAGTAATTGAAATAAAATCTTGTTTCGAGCACTTGTTTAGCCTGCTCTCTTTCTGTGTCCTGTGTCGGCCATCTTGTGAACACAAAGTTTGGTAGCCCCGCATTCAAGGTGTAGCGAAAGATTGGGGACAAAAATTTTGTTCCAGGTCTAAATCTCTCGCAAAAAATGGTGACCAGCTCAATGAAAATCTTAGCTGGGAGACTATTTTCTTAGCTACAACCCTGTTTACCACAAGTGCATCTAACATCATTCTTTTGCCTGCAGGGTTGACATGGTTCAAAAGTGCTGTCCAGTCGTCTGGACGAGAAGATTCTCCTGCTGGGCAAGTAACTTTTTGTTCTCACTTGTCCAATGGGCAAGAGCTCTCAGGCTTACTCCCACTAAATAAAAAATAGTGAAGTAGGACTTGCCCAGGATAAGCAAAATCTGAGAGCTGCTTGTTTGAGGGGTAAGCTGGAATTCAAGTTTTATTCAAGCCCTGATTAACCTCTCCACCTCTTAATGTACACTAAAATTAATGGTGTATGCATGCCTGGTTTTGGAGTGAATTACACTAGCTGGTCATTAACAGGAACTTAAAACTAAAAGAACTTTAAAAAAACACTCAAAACTTTGTTTACATACCTTAACTTGCGTATTCATAGTATCTAGCTCCTTGAACTTTTCAGCCAGAACCCTCTCCATATTGTTCTGTAAGGTTTGCAATCTTCTAAAGTTTCCTCTTGAGTCCTGAACACTGGCCATCACATTGCCATGAGTGTCTCCTGATTAATTTAAAATATATGTATGTAACAAAGTTGTGTTTTTTACCACATCAAATAGACTGCAGTGTATAAGAAAATAAACTACAAATAAACTGAGGCACTAACCATGCACAGGGGTTAGAGAAGTTAATTTGAAAGAAATAGTTAACAAGGAAAAGGAAAAAACAACAGCGAAAATGCCACAAATGAAGTGGAGGATTTGCTTTTAAAGGTCATTACTCACTGGCTGTACATTATTTTCCTCTCACAGTTGAAGCCAGGTTATATGGAGAGTAGAAGATATGTGATATGTAGCAATGCAAATATAGAATTGTGCAAAATGATGCCACTGGAACAGAACTCTTATAATATAAGTTGGTGTTGAGGAGTAAAGTGAGCTCACCTAATTTATTAGTATCCATTTGGTTCACTTCTTGAGAGAGTCTCTCACTCTCTTTCTTCAATACAACTATTCTTTGTTGGGAGTCCTACAAACCATTACAACAAAGCATTGTGTTAAGTACAGTAAAGATTAATGTACATCTAGCAGTCTAAGAAATATTCATCAAAATGATTATGTGGCATGATTCTTCTACCTTTCATGAAAATCGCAATGAAATATCAAAGAAGATGGTCATAAACAGGGATCCAGATTTAGAGTGAAACTCTTTGAACTATGAATGTCTGAAATATTGCCAAGTAGTAAAATGTGAGAGGTGAGAAGAAATTTTAGGAAAAAGCTGCAAGCAATAAGAAAATAAAAGTTGAACATCTGTTCACAATTTAATTAACTTACAACCTTCTCTGCTTGATCTTCTCAGATTAACATAAATTTGTCGCAAATTTTACATTAGTCCAGCAAGATTTTTTAAATACGAAGATAGATATGGTAATTATATTGCCGCAAATAGTATTCTTCAAATAGTACAATGCACCACCATGACAAGTATGGAGAAACGTCACCTTGATAGTACTACCTACAGTGTGATCTTCCCTTTCTGGAACACTTCATACGCTTATCAGGAAAGTTTGATCATGCCATGGTTAATATTTTGGAGAGACATACAGAAACGTAGTCAAGCCTAAACAACCATGGTGACACTAAACCAGCCTGACATGTCACTGAAGAACACCAGAAAAAAGGTGCGATTACAGGGTATTCACTGTACACAAATTTGGCCAAGTGACCATGATGTCGTAGCCACAACAGGTTAGTAACTTGATATGACAGGGTATCAAGACAGCAAACACAGCCTCTGATTGGCCGATACAGTTCAACCCCTTTTTAAATGGCTACCCTTGGGAAAATGGATAGCAACTGCTTGATGGGGGCTGGCCATTTAATAGAGGTAATTTAAACAATAGATGAGCCCTCATCGGGACTTTCATTACTGGTCGCCTAATAGGGCTGGCCATTCAATAACGGGACGTTTAATGGGGTTCCACTGTATATACAAGTACAATGACAGGCCTTATAGTATCTACAGTATAAGCTCACCTTGATATCACACTGCACTCTGCTGATTTCTGCTAATCTCATTTCGCGGCTCTGGTTTATAAGGTTTAATGACGACTGACACTGCATGCAAGTCTGTCTTTCTTTATCTAATGTCTCTTGAGCTTCATTTCTAGCTTGGTTCTGTATGAGCAAGAAACATCAAATTGTATTTGTAACAAGGATGTACATGTAAGTCAACTCATTGAATAACAAAATTTAACAATGACAAATAACAACAACAACCCTTGCCATTTGGCAACTCAGTTGGCACAGTGTAGCCATGTCCTTGGCTGGGACCTGAGATGATCTTATAATAATCTTTAAAATGTATGTCCTTGACTAAGGGAAGCTGAACGCAAACCAAAATGCACAGCAGAGCACTACACTGTACTTGAAGCTGCATGTACATACAGCTGTAGTATCATCACACCACAAGGGTAAATAAAATTAGTGACAAGTAAAGTTTTTAGAAATCTAATGGGTACTTTATTCCACTTTTCAGTAAACATAAGGCAAAGTACATGTACATTACTTGGTGAGTCAGTGTGTTCCCATTCAACACACAGTATGGAAAAAAACGACATATAACAAAATGCCAGCAAGTAAAACAATAGTCTGAGACAACTTTATACCCACCACTCTAAGTAACTCTTCTTCAAGTTTCTGAACCCTTGATTTAAGGTTGTTAACAATATCTTGTTCCATATTTTTGTGATTTAATAGTTCTTCTTTTTTTCTCTTTTCCCACTCTAGCTGACGCTGCCTCTCTGCTTCAATTTGTGCAGTCTACATGTGAGAAAAAAAAAACACCTCATAATTTGGTTTTGATCACATCGATGCTCTTTCTCACAGGCTCATGTTAACGGTAAAGAATTTTCCTGATGTACAGTGCACGTCCCAAAAATGCTTGTACAGGCTGACTGACCACACATACAATATACATGTATTCAGGAAAATTTATTGAAGCTTGTATTTGAAACTTTAATATAGATTACAAGTAAAACTGCTCAGCAAGCAAGCCTTCATAAATTCCATCATCAACATTTCAAACTCTGAGTGGTGCATGGACAGTTTAATCATCAGGCTGAATTTGATTATAAATAGCACAAAATAATAAAAATAATAAAAAAATTGATCACATAACAAAAATAATAACTCGGAAAGTTCTGTAGTATAAATGTTCTTATGATACTGGGTCCAGTTGTTCAAAACATGAATAACACTTGTCCACTGAATAGCAAATTTAACCAGTGGGTAGTATTGCACTGTACATGTATCTGTCCCTTGAACAAATGGGCCCTTGAAAAGATGTGTAAAATGCACATTGCCACATGAATACCAACCATCCCTCTCAACAACCGCTATGTACATGCATGTCTACACCTTTCTTGTATTTGTAAAGAATCAAAATACACAGTGTCTTACAAGTCGCTGTTGAATCATTTTCTTCCTCAGTGCTTCTTGCTCCCTCTCCATCTCCAGCTGTTGTTGCCGCTGCTTCTCCAGCTCTGCTTGTCGTTTTTGTTCAGCTTCAAGTTTCGCTCGTTGTCTTCTTTCTTCTTCTAGAGCTTCTTTCCTCTCCCTCTCATCCCTTTCTCTTTTCATTTTTTCTTGCAACTCCATACGTCTCCGTTCAAGTTCTAAACGACCTTTTTCAAAGTTGTCTTTCCTCTTGTCTTCAAAGGTGACTGTCAATGAAACCTTATGCAATTAGAATCAGTGGTAAAGTAAACATACTCTATACATGTATGAAGTTCAATGTTATTGTAAAATTGATATTTGCCGGAAGAAAGCTAACCAAATATTTCTTAAACTTTACATTGTACATGTGATCAGTTTTACCCTGACATGTGCATCTCAAGTATGCACTCCTGTTCACTAAACTACTGCAAAAAAGTTAAATTTACAACAAAATGATGATACTAACAAACTCCTTTTCCACTTGCTGTACTGCCTGATCTTGACCGCCCATCTATGCTTCCGCTTCTCTCTCTTTCACTCCCACTTCTTTCTCGTCCACTGTCAGACCTCTCACGGCCATCTGGAACTGGAGCAAATGCATCCTTGGGTTGTCGTGACTGGAACAAAGGGGGAAGAAGCTCTGGTGGTACTGTAGGAGGTAAAGACTGGCCATGCTTTGCTAGCTCGACAAAGTGCATGGCCAGGGCAAATTCTTCAATGTTAAGCTGGCCATCTTTGTCCAAATCTGAAAGGTTCCTGCAATAAAAAATGCCAGTGCAGCGAGGCTAGTTATATGCCAGCTAATTTAAATGTTGTTTCTATAAATTAGAAAAATTACCTTCACATTAAAAACTACATGTAGAAGGAACCACCCAACAATGGTTACTAAGGAAGAAAAACATTAAGAGGAAAAACAAGCCAGATGTGATGTAAGGCACTGTGGACTTCAGAGGAAACAGTCTAATTCAAGCACTGGGTCCAGGGGTGTTGTGTTTTTAAATGGATGAGACACTTTCAATACAGTGTTCTTTCCCAGTGCCTCTTTCCAGTTGGGAGTATAAATGTTCAAAGCCGCAGCATTGGTCAAACCTGAAAAGACTGTAAGGTGGGTGGGGCACTGTTGAGTTAGCATTCAATTAAGGGGTGTTTCAGCATGTTCCCCTAAAATGCCCACACTGCAGAAGAGAATTCAAAGCAAGGTGTGGCTTCCTCAGTCATAATGCATCACAAGTTATACAGATCTGGTCCTTTCAACTGCAAAGGATGAAGATCAACATGGCTTGTGCCCTCCTCAAGTGAGCCCTTCTTGTAGAAGGTTTAAAATAAGTGTAAATGTACATGTGTACTAACCATATTTGAGCTAAGATTCCCTGCGAGAGACCTGATTGAATCAACATGCTTCTAGCTTGATCGCCTAGAGATAGGACACAGAGAATCTGTAAGCTACAAGTAAAATATCAGGTAGCTGGGTTAGTCAATAATACATGTAGTCCTCCCATTTAGAGGTATTACCTGGCCATGTAATTAAAATTTGTCAATACTGCTAAAAGAGCACTTTGCATTGATGATCCTTTTAAACCCATTTGTTAGCTTACATGTTTGACCTGTTTAACGGATAACCACGAGTGGACTTTTTTTACTTGAAAGCCTTGCTGTAGGTCATATTTGCCTGACAATAGTCAAGCTCATGAGTAGTGCTAGTCCTCTAATTACCATATTAGAGCTTTCCATAGATAAGGGAGGTATGTTTGTACATCCAGTACATGTACAAGTGTAAAAAAAAAACCCTGATCTTGTAGAACTACATGTATATTGTTGCTATAACTACATGTAATAATTATTTCAAGCTTCCCTTTCTGGACTTCTTAAGTTGAACAAGACAATGGAAGTCATGTCCAATGCATGGACAATGTCAAGAAATATCAACAATTTGTCATAGAAAACCAAAAAGCACAAGTACACGTGTATGTAGAGTTTCATGACAATTTGTTGCAAACGATGGAAATATGGGACCCCAAACTTGGTGAATCCCCTACCTGATAAGAAACCTGTCTTCTGATAATCGTGTGCTTTAAACATTTGATTATATTTCAGTCTATTAGTAGGAGTGATAGTTCCATATGGTCCTGCCGCAGTTGGACCAAAACCACCTGTTAACGAATTAGTCCTTCGGACATTAGGTGGAGCAGGTCCAAAACCGCTTGAAGCTTGATTTCCTGGTCCATTGAGAATGGCAGTGCTTGAAGCAGCTGTGTTTAAACCACTGCCCATTCCAACATTAAAAGACAATGGTAATGACGCTGATGGACCACTCACTGGCATTGGTGGTCCAAACGATGACCCAAACACTGAAGATGAAGTTGAAACTGCCGCTCTTGTTTGAGGTGGAGACTGATTGATTCCAGACCATGAAATTCCTGACGTCACATTTTTATGTGGTAATGTCATCATACCGACCTTAGAGAAGCCATTTGAGACTGTCTGGTTTGCTGGTTGTCCCCAGTCAGTTGCAGGTTTGGCTTTTTGACCCAGGAGGAAGGTACTTGGCATGGAGGTCATTTTCAAACTGTTAGGGAGTGATGTTGGCAATTCAACACCTTTTAACTTGCTTTGTATCAGATGAACAGCAATGGTGAATTCCTGCATTGTCATCTTCCCATCCCGATCTAGGTCTGCAAGATTCCTGCAAGAAAAGTTTCCTATAAGTACTTGTGACTCACATGAAAGCTTCATGATGTTACAGGTACATTGTAGCTATATACATGTATTTGTTATTACTGGTTGAGATCAGAATGAGTACTGTCGGTGATTCTTTTCACTACAACTTACTATCATTCTCATTTCCTCCATTATAATAATTATAACTTTACATGAATATCAAGCAATTTCAGGCAAGTTTGTAGTTTCTGCATGAAATTGCCTTGCATCCATATTAAACTTTACCACAATGCAAATAAGAAAAAAACCAACAATGAAAAGGGCCATTAAATCTATCTACATGTCTACAGCTGGACTGTAACTTTTTAACTGTTAAACATGCATAAATTAACACTCACCATATCTGGCCTAACACCATTGGTGGAAGATTTGATTTCAGGAAGTACTTCTTAGCTTGCTCCCCTTGAGGTATTTGATAAAATTTACATCAATCCATCAGTTATTCTTTAAAAATTATAATTATTATCATTATTATTATTATTATTATTATTATTATTATTATTATTATTATTATTATTATT
>Ga0126339_10001343_pt1 | contig 16513 bp, 6 predicted proteins | sample OrbTmetagenome_2_FD_92532 | JGI IMG/M metagenome (GOLD analysis project Ga0126339, IMG submission 92532) | Coral microbial communities from Petempiche,Puerto Morelos, Mexico - Orbicella T R C metagenome | ecosystem: Host-associated > Invertebrates > Cnidaria > Coral | place: Petempiche,Puerto... | reverse complement strand
TTCAAATAATACTTTTTCTAAGACATGAACTGTTCAGATAGCCAAATTCCCCGAAATAAGTCACTTTTTTAACCATCATGACAGCTCTCTAGGCCGTCATGTAAATGCCGCGTCACGCAAAAGTTTAGAAATTCAAGCGTAGTTTATTACAAAACCAAGAACCCATTCGGAGCAAAAATTTGTATGAATATTAATTTTCAGCCGCTCTTATACATCATTTAAGTGAAATCTCAGGAAGATCAATAGTTTTGTAGTTCGAATTTTAGTGACGTCATGTGAAAACCAGCTATAGACCACAGATGACGTAAAAATGTGGTAAGAACAAAAAAGTGGTATACTAGGCCATAGCCGAGTGTGTCACTAATGAAGAATCTACATGGCTTCTACTTGTTTTTTATAATAACGTAACAAAAAAGAATGTTAATGACGTCATCTATCTGTCTGTCTTCCAATAGATCATAAGCAAGAACCAATCAAAATGCAAGATGATAATGCGACCTAGTGCCAGTGTGTTGAGAAATCACTTTAAGTGGCTTGGTTTTCTGCAGCAAATGATTATTTCACAGTCTTTTTCAAGCTTGGTCTCCTTTAAAGAGCTATTTCACAGTTTTCTATATGTTACTGTCTCACAGCTTTTTTTATATGGGGCCACTCTGAAAACCACCGATATAATGAACGCACCCTGTTTAGGGACTGCCATAATTGTGAGATTTCAATATTTTGCTGACCTTGTACAAAATTACTCTCAAATTGAAGGAAACCTCAAGAATGATAGCTTTCTAAGGTAGAAACTCACCAGAAGAATAATTATCCTAAACAGGAACTAAACAAGGGTGGCTAGCATCAAGAAAGATTACAAACGATAAACTTGAGAGGAAAGACCAATTTTTTCGAGACAATCCAATGTGCGCCGCCTGTGCCGTTTACTCTTTCAACTTACATAGCATGAGGTAGCGCTCACTTTAAAAGGGTTGCCACAGGTCAGGAAATGGTCAGGGAAAAAGAAAATCTTCAAGCTCAGGGAAAAGTCAAGGAATTTTATTTTGAGTCAGGAACGTTGATATTTTGAAGAAAAGTCAGGGAAAATTCAAATAATTTACACTGCTGATTTAATGCCATGAAGGCTGGAAGGAAAACATGGGGTCACTGTCATCTCAACGATATTTTTCCTCAATAAAGAAGGAAAATTTGTTGAAAAGTTTTTAGTCTTAATGAGCGAGTAGAGAGGAGGGCTGTAAGTTGAGGCCAGAAGCCGCTACTAGATCTGACATTTTGTATTTATTTGGTCAGGTAAATCCTATTTTTTATCAGAGAAAAGTCTGGGAATTTTGAAAAGTGATGCCTGTGGCAACCATCATATCTTTTCAAGAGTATTTAGGAAATAAACCTGTCGTCATCACAGCATTTCCTCGATAATAGATGTCGTCCAGAAACAGCAAACAAAGAATCAGTCAGTCGGTTGGTGGGACAATCGGCCAAGCAAGAAACAAAGTAATAAACAGGAAAAGCAGTAGATATAACAGAGCCTCGGTACTCTAATTCGCCGTCCCCCTTTGCGTTGCACCTGGTTGTTCCTCAAACAACTAAGCTGCCTCCATAAGGCAGCTCATGTTTGGAAGAAGCGCGAGTCGAGTACTTCGCGTGCAGAAATTTCTGGTGTAACTTATTGGCGTTCAGATCTGACAGATCGAGGTGAATTATATAATAAATCAAGTTATTCTCGCATGTTGATTAGTGCTTTAACACTTTTTGTTTCTTTATTATGTAAAACAGATAGATGCCATGTTGCTGTGCGTCTGTTCAATAATAGATCACAGAGGACGTCAAACTGTTATACGCGCATCAGTCACGCACACACGGCTCGTGTGGCCCTTTTCTGTTCTTACCACATTTTGACGTCATCTGTGATCCATTACTAAACAGACGCTTTGCAGAGGTTTGACAGTGGACGAAATGAAATCAACCTTTTCTATATCTTTCCGTAAGTGACTTGCACTTCGTACTCTTGTCTCTTGTCAGCTCCTTCCTTGCGCAAAACGTCCGCGAAACTCCCGTAAACAGAATGGTAAAAAAGTGATATGACGCAAACGGCAATACTTGGACTTGCTTCTTGCCCTTTTTCTCTCTGGTCTAAGCTGTTGAAATTTCCCCCAAAAAGTGACAAACCTTTAATTTCTCCTCACCATCTCAACGCAATCTCAAGTAGACAACTGGCGAAATATTGTTTTGATGCAGTGCCAAATTCTCATAACTATCATTAAAGGAAATGTATGGGAATCTATAAGGAGAATGTATATTTCCATCTAATCGTGGTATCACTGTTTCAAGCAAGAGGCTCAGAGAAATTACAATCGCTTTAAGATATAAAGGTGTGAAGTTTTCACGGATCAATATGCCTAGAAGATTTGTCAGTTTTTCATCAATTGTAAACAATGAAAATAACCAGTCGGAGGTTTTTGCCTCCTGAATTCTAAGTATTCCTCATCTATCGAGGATTTTGTGTCAATTTTGCATTTTGCAAATTAACAATACATTTGGTAGTCACCCTGTATTATAAAAGCAATATTTCAGAATGACGTAGATTGCTTTCGTGTGTCCAGAGCGCTTTTGAAAGTTGCGAGAAAAAACAAAGACAAAACCAACATACTGGTTTTAGTCTCCGAAAACGTTCAAAAATTGAATGAGATTAACAAGGAGGACTCCACTTTTAAATATTGGTTGTAACCAGAAAGCATGCCTGTCTTTCTTTTATTGAAATCTATAATTAACTGTGCGCGCCATTTGCTTTGAAAGCCTTTGTTTAGGCAAGACGGTGGTCATTAAATATTCCGTGGCTCGTATGCAAATTTACAACAGTACCAGATACATGTTCCTAAATCACTGTCTGTATTTGAATATTCATCCACTCCCGTTCAACCCGATTGCTATTGTGTTATTGCAAGGGGGATTCCCTGGACCTCTTTGTGATTGGTTAGTGTACACTGAAGGATGCGACATCAGTGTTTAAGTGCAATCTGACTGAAACGTTGGATTGTGCAAGTACAATGTATTCGCGCGCGTGAGACAGTGACGTGGGTCAAGTTGTTTGGTGTTCCATCGATGGAGTGTTTTTAATACGACAATACATCTGCTTGATCATGAGACGGGGAAACAAGTAAATCACTCCATTGCACTCAATTTCAAATTTCACTAACATTAAAGTTTACCATCACATATGAAGGGCGTTTATTTGAAAGGCGTTATCTCTCTGAAGCGCGTCCACAACTTGGAACGAAACGTCAGTTATAAGTTCTTGATCTATTTTAGAACTTTTGAGCACCAAAGCGTTTGGCAATTCACGATAATGTTTCTTTCCAAAGCTGGTCGGATAATATAATGATCTTTCATATATTCACTAGTAGCAACATTTGTTGCTCCTATTATTGCTTATTTAGATATTACCTGAAGAATTGTGGCTTTTTTTTCTTTCCATTTTCTGTTCATTGATTTGATGTATTTACATAACTTGTTTGATGATTTACTGGTTTATCCAAATAAATTTGAGAAAGGTCATGGTAGGAACTATCTTTTATGTCGTCATGACACCGGTTGTCATGCATGTCGGACTAAGTACATAGCTGGCTCCGTACTCATTCTGTGACCTTCCTTTGCGAGAGATAGCATGGAACGTACTCGGGTAAGACATGCTTTTACAGTTACTGGGGGTTATCCCTCCTGAATTGTATCCACGTCAGTCTAACATGTATTGTGCTAAATGCGCTTCTCGACAGCTCATTTGCACCATCACTTCTTCTTTTCTCTATTTTCGTTCTCTTGTTGTTTATTTATGCATTAATTAATTTGTTTGTTTTAGTTTCCTGCCTACATTTCTTAATTTCAGGTTTCATTTGCATGCTTGATTTACGGAACATAGTTAATTTGGGTAATTCTCATAGCCAGCATGTATGGACACTGACTCATGTCCTATGTCATCACTCTTTAGGCCTTAAACTCCCTCATCAAGTTTACACGTTAATTGGTAACCAGACAGGATCGGAATAAAGATTTTTAGTGGGGCGGGCTGACACCAAAAGTGAGATTTAAAAAGCCAATATTTGAGGTTCATTCGTTCTGGGGCTATCAGTGATCACAGATCACTTATCAACAAGAAATGAAAGTACAAACGTTCTGAATATCAATTAATTTATTTCACAAAAAGGGCTTTATAATGAAGTGACAGGAAATCAAGAATATTGGTTGTCACAAGCTTCCAAAGTGGAAACCAGTATCTTTCATGCAAATTGTCTAAATTTTTATTTGTGGCGTGAGCGGCACTGGAATGCCATTACGCTTTATGCAAATATGAATTAGATGTAGCCGACCACTCTAACATTGCATTTATACTTCACCATTCGTTGTCGCCAATCCGACACGCATGAGTTCACAATATCACAACATCACATCAACGCTCTGCCCCCTTTCCACAAGCCATCGAGGGGGATTCCCTCGATTAGTACGCTATCTGATTGGCTGGCTTGTGGTAAATTGGACACGGGAAGGGGCGTGAAAAGTCATGACTCGAGCGATAAAGTGTTGAGTTTGTTTTTGTTATTCTAGGTAATGATAAAAGCGCACAGCAGTCATTCACATCAGCTAGAATTTTTCTACTACATATGATCACAAGACACTCTTAAACAATGTTCTCGAGTTTTTCTATTCTCTTGCCCGATTCCAGAATAACGATTAGTCATGCACAGTCACGTGTCGGTCAGCTTGAGTTACGAACCCCGGGAGGGGCGGAGAATCACTCAACAATAGACTTTCGTGTGGTCCTTGACCTCGTGACGTGAATGAAAGCACGATCATCTCAAGGTAGTTATCGCGCACGGAAGATACCTGCCGGGAGAGCAGATGGACCCGCGCTTGGAAAACACCGACAAGCATTTGTTATCATCATCTTCATCATTTTTACAGTCATCTTATATTAGTTTTAGCTATGAATAAATAATTTCATTGCGTAGAAGTGTAAAACTATAGGCTACATTCTTTGTTCTCCAACTCATGGTCAGAATATTTTTTGGTGCTGCGTTAATACTTGAAAGCAACTCGTTTCTTAGCGGATAAGTCTGTAACAAATACATTACATTACATTAGTAACCTCAAGCAAATATAATAAGAATGAGGAAAGGTTGGAGGTCAAAGGTTTCAGTGGCTTTTAGATCAATAGTGATAGAACTGCCTGAAACAGTGTGATTGATCTTTAGTCTCTTAGTGCATAACTAACATCGCTCTTGACTTAACTTAACTCGATTTTGGTTTTCTTAGACTTTTTTGTTTTAATATAGTTTTCAATAATCGTTTAGAGATGTCGATTGCCTAAGAATTCTTGTGTAATAAGAACCCTCCTTTCCTGTCTGAAGGAAAAAATAGCCTCATCACTCTCATCGTAATGGTCTTGACACTTGGACGCCTAGTCAACATTTGACAGTGAAAATGACTTTACCGGCTGAAAACTATGGAGTTCTGTTGACAGCACAATATGATGGTGATTTCAACCGGTGATAGAGAATGTCCCGAAATAAAATAACAGAAAAGAACAATAACTGCGCATCATGTTATAGATACATTAGGTCCGGCATTGAGAGTTCTTCCCACGGATGGTCAAAATTGAATACATTCTTAGGTCGATATGTATAACAAATGGTCTAGTTAACGAATAAATTCCATGTTGCTGTGCGTTTACTTGTCATTACGTGCAAGACACTTGTCGATGCATCACGAAACATTTTGGCAACAAAAACAGTTTTAAATTTTAGCGGGCCGTGCAGCAGAACACGGCCCGCTAAATTGACCAATCACAGCGCGTGTGCTAACTGAGAGATATAATAAAGAACAATATTTTCGAGACAATCTAAGATGCGCCGCGCGTCAGCGTGCCGCGCACTCTTTCAAACTTGCATCGCATGACGTAGCGCTCACTAAATTTACAACGTACCATTACGTCCCTCATAAGACGCAATGTGATTAGGGCTGATTTTGGTGTGTGTCTTGTACTGGCCTTCAAGACTACCGATATTCATCAAATCTTTATCATCATTGCAGCATTTACTCGAAAATAGATGTCGTCCAGAAACAACAAACAAACAGTCAGTCGGTTGGTAGGACAGAGGAAAAGCAACAGAGATAACAGAGGCCCGATACTCAAGTTCGTCGTCTCTTTCAAGCAACCCCGTTGCGTTGCACCTACTTAGTTCTATCTCAAACGAATAAGCTGTCTCCATAACGCCGCTCATGTTTGGAAGAATCGGGGGTCAAGTACTTTACGTGCAGAAATTTCCAGTGTAACTTACTGGTGAACAGATCTGACGGTGACTGTTTTAGTCTTGGTCTTTGCCCTCATAATTCTATGGAGCTTTTTTTCCTTTTTGCTCAGATCTAGCTTTCCAGACCATGATTTATCTAATCCGAGTCTGTAGAATTAGAGTCAACTTGGAATTAAGGTTTATGATATAGTATCTTGTACTCTCGGAATCTTATTGACTAATCGCGAACTGAAACTTAAGTTAACTCGAAAAGGGTATAAGAAACTGACTGAAAAACTTTGGTTAATTTAAAGATGATTAGCATTATTTAGTTTTCGATCAGATGGTACAATGTATGCATGAGTTCCGACGGGACAGACATGAAAGCATTGCCTCAATTGAATGGCCAGAGGATGTAGGAATTTACCTATGGAATTGGGTCCATCAGGCTACAGAAACAGGAAAATTAACTCACTATTGTAAAAAAAGTGGTCTTTAAAACTTCTGTAAGGGCGAAAAGTATAGATTGTGGTGAGGACGAAAAATCCCGTGTCGGAGAAGTGGCGCTACTGCCGTTCGACAGTGCAAGAAATGAGTGATATCAAGTAACCGTTGTCCTTCTCGTGTCTGGACTCAGATTGGTAAAAGCGACTGGTCAATTTGCTATTTCTTAATATGTCTTTCCGTAAGTGACTTCCACTTCGTTCTCTTGTCTGTTGTTAGGCCCTACCTGGCACGAGACTCCGGCGAAACTCCCGTTAACAGACTGGTAACCATGTGATATGACGCAAACGGTAATATTTGGAAGCCCGCTTGCTTCTGTTTGCGATCATTTCGATGGCTGTCCGTTTCAGGCTCTTTTTTAGCGAGTACGTGGACAGCGGGCGGAAAGGGGTTGAAAGTCGTATCCGTTTTTTCCCGCAAGTTAATTTAAGTGAATGGCTATCACTTTGCTTACCATAAAATAATGAATTGCCCTCGTATCAGTTACAAAAGAGACGGTGTTGAATTACGTGTCTCGCCGGAATTTTTTTTCCGAAACGTTTCATTTTGTTGTAGAAATTACCGGAAAATAGCCAACGGTAGGGATCAGTTTTGCCATGAACGATTTTAATAAACAACAATGAAATGATATATTATGACGATAATTACAATAAGTTACTCAATATATTGTTAGGTGTTTGATTTGTGAAAGCGAAACATTAATTTGAATCAGAAGCATATCACCTCGACGAGGTGATATGCTTCTTTTTGAACTGATCACTAAGGAGTAACAAAGTTAAGCGATAAAAATTTTGAAACGATTATTGTTTTATTCATTTACGTGGTCTCAAACTCGTGCAAGACTTTGATTTTCGAATCGAAAGAAATCAATATCTTTAGTAAAAACTACCACTATATTGCGTGAGACACGACAAGGAAAAGATATCAATAATCAATATCTTGAGAAGCCTGGCCCATTTCTATAAATAGATCATGTAACGTCAATATTCAATGACGCCCTCGTCAATGAAAAGAAACTTCACTGGGTTGAGATGACGTAGTTGCTGAGGGGTATTCCCCGGGAATGCATTCAGTTGGCTTGAAATGCACAATAAATGACGTAACTCGACAGACGTCACGGATGACGCATTTTGAAATTAGGTGTTTCAATTTCCTGTTTCTTTAATAGACATTCGGTTCCGTACGGAGGTGATCCTTTACTTGTCCAATTTGGTGTCTTGTTTTTCTTTTCTTGGTAAGCTATTATCGTGAAGTTCCTGTTGAAAGTAATGGCGGTCCGGAAAGGGACTATTTATTGCCTGGCATGGCTGCCAAAGTCAAAATATAATAGTCAATAATGAGAGAGCCTCCTATATGTAACATTTAATCTGTAAATTAGAATTAACTTAGTAAAAGTGAATCAAGGAAAACTAAGTGGCAGAATAAGTTTATGCGAGAATCAATTGACCCATCAAGAAGAAGTTAAAAAATCGATAATTATTTTTATACTAATTTTTTTTCTAGTTGCTCAAAACTTATGACTTTTATCTTCTTTATATAAATGCAAATACGGTCATTTCTGTGAATCGATTTTCGATTGTCTCATTTTCGCGCTTAAATAATCCTGGCGGAAATAATAATTCAAAACAATGGAAATACTAAAGATAAATAAAAAAAACACTAGGAACTGGTCAGCAACAAGCCTGGATTGGGCTCACACCGCAATATTTTAACTGTTCAAAGGTCAACCCTATAAGAGATCACAGAGTGGGTTTTTAATTGATTTGCCATAATATTTATTGATTCATTCGTCCGTTTACCAGACGTCTTATCAGGTCATCTATCTATTTTCTCATATCGGAAGGATTTTGGAATCAATTAAAGGATTATTGGGGCAATTACCATGTAGTCATTACAGGTTCGATAATGAGAAGGACACTTAATCTTCACCATATTTCCGCCGACACGTATAACATACGTTTCTTTTCGTGTCACCACTAAACTTTATAGTGTTAATTAATATGTAATCACGGAAGAAGATGATTGTAGAACCGTATAGTAACAATTATCTTAATTTATCTTCGAACGTTCTTTACATCTAGTATTCCCCAATAGAATGAATATTCCATTTTCTTTTTTGTGTTTGAAGCTGATATTAAATCAAAAAGATGTTAAACTAGACAACGATTGTTTGAAGATAGCGTGATTAATTCAGCTCCTTAATCTCTGATTGTAATTCGTTTGCCGAAATAGGTTTTTAATTTACCATGGTAATAAGCGTAACCTAGGTTTTAAACATGCATGTTAATTAATTGCATATAAACAACGTCAATTAAATTCTGTGGAAAGAAAATAAGAAGCAAACTTGGTCTTTTCTAATGTGGGAAATTCTCCAATAAATGTAAGGTCTCGATTTCGAAAAAAGTTAAAAATCAGTCAGTCGAAACAAAGGTAAGCTACAAAAAGATCAGCCCATTTCATTTGCTCATTTTTTAATTTTTATCCTTTATACGCACACTTAGAAGTGTATTTTATATTATTTATACACATTTTACATGTAAAGCTATCTCTCAAGATGTTTCCCGGCCATCGAGTCGAAATTCCTTTCTGACTCTGTAATTCGTTTCATTTATTTGGGTAACAAGGTTATTGAAGGGAACTTCCTTCAAAATCAGCTGGGGTCACGTTTCACGGAAGTCACGATATATTTCATGTTCTCTTCCAACCACGCAGATAAGAAATAAAAGGAAAACCTTTTAGTCACCAAGGAAGCTCTATCCATGTTACCGGAAAATACACGATGCTAATGTTTGCTGGAATCTAAACAGTAAGACTTTTAAGTTCTGTTTTCAGAACGATCCAGGGGCCGACAACTGCAAATTTCTTCTTAGACTTCTTCAATCCAAAATAACTGCATTGAAAAAAGTCCGGGACAAAGATCCTATAAGTCAGTTTTTCGTTAGTTTTCCTTGGTCAACAACGTTTTACTGCAGTTATAAACCCTGCTGATTTTTCTTTTTCTTCGACGTAATGCTTTTAACCCACAGCACGATACAACATTTTAGACTGTAGCTCGATCGCTCCTGTCTTTAGTCGGAAACATGAAAGAAAAAAATTAAGTATAAATTTACACATGTTTTAGTCAACTTTTTTTTCGTCGAGAACTTCCTGAAGTAAAGCGTTCGTGAAGTAAAGTTAAATCGTCCCGGTATACATTTTCGGTCTTATATTCAACGTCTTTTTAAAATTTTCGTTTCAAACAAAGCCTGTTCATTAGCTCTTTAAATGATTAATTAAGTTCTCGCGGCAAAGTTTCCCATTTCGCGTTAACGTATTCGGTTTCGTGACAAACAGGCGCTATTTGGAACGCCTGGCAAACTTCGTGGCGCGATAAAAATTCAATCAGCTGACGAAAAATTCTTCCACTTTGCCGCCGCGTCACTTACCACTGACCAATCAGCGCTCGTCAATGGAGGAGGAGCGGGCCGTTTTGATTGGCGTGGTCACTTCATGGGGGGTCGTGTTGTTCGCGCAAGGCTATTGCATATCTCAAGCATGCATGGCGGCATGCTACAAGGCTCCGAGGCCACTGAAATTCCCCTTCTTGGAGACTTTTGGACGCTTGCATGAAGAAACAAAACTGTTTCGTCTTTGAGAGGAAACTATCTACTTTCAAGGAAAATCGTTCGCGGAGTCGTGATCGTTTTAGGGAATTGGAAAAGTGCTATGATTTCGATTGTCGTTCTGCGTTTCTAGCTTCTTGACTGCGTTCGACCTGACGCGTTACCGAATTGCAAAGGTGGAGCATATCTGTTCTGGAAAGTGTGGTGGATTGCTTTGGATCGAATTAACGACAAAAAACTTTTGGAATCAAAGCAGTGTTTGCAGGACTCGAGGTGAAAAGCTATGTCTGGTGAGTTGAAAATTTGTTTTGTTTGAGACCTGCATACGATGACGTGCTGTACTGTAAATCCGCGTAAACTTCAATTGTTTTTCGCTCCCTTACACTCACGCTTACGCCTTAGTTCACAGCTACTTTCATACATTGCCTGTTATTGATCAGTATTTTGCAAAGTGATTGGGCTACACTGCTGGGAACAATTTTCCATTGCATGATTTGTGTATGTATCAAGGAGTCTGAAGGACGCCATTTTGAGATGAAGTCCAAAGATTGTGGCGCGTTCCAATTCAAAACTATAAAAAAATGCACAAAATCAAAGAGATTATGTGAGTGAACCTTGGAAATCTTTTTTAGGTCGTTTTTGTTGGTTTGAAGCGGAAAAAGCTCTTTGGCAGTACCTTTAAATTCGCTAACCCATTGTCGCTTCGCTATCTTTCCTTTAAACACAACGGCCGCCATTCATGGGTTATGTTGCCAATAACAGTTGATTTTTTATTCGATGGGCGTAACACAAGGCTCAGGAATAAAACGATTGGAATATGTGTGGAAGATAAAACATCAAGGCCAAGTACCTCAGGCAAACGACTTTGGTGGATTGAATACACGAGAAACTTGTGATTCTTAAAACGCGAACAAAGGCACGAACCAATGTTCTAGCGATATGAATAATTACTGCCAATGACATAAGATGGCGGATGCACGGTCAGTGGAAAATCGAAATGGTGATTTCATTTGGTGACTTTTATTTTGCCCGAGATCTTGGTCAGTTTTTGGCATTGACAACTCCGCCTGTGTGTGTCGTACAAAGATATGCGTCGTAGAAATTGTTCTTCGTCCATTTACCGAGCGAAACATCTGCGTTCTTCGCGATTTTGTATTATTTATGAATGTTCATTTGTTGTTCTACTGGAGTTCCCCTATGAAATAAGCCATGGCTGAAATCTACAACCTCGCGATTTGATGTAAAATTTCACTCAGTCTAGTCAGTATGTTCGCATTTCGCGCAGCCGTGAACACAATGACTATTTCCACTGTAAGTTTAAATCGCCATGGCTTCACTTGAATTCAGTTCATTCGTAGTAACTAACGATCATTGATGTAGGCTATCAGCTGAGCGAGGAAAGTCAAGGACGCGTTTCGTGAAAGGCAACTTTACCTTTCGGAAAAATCTGAACTATTTTGCTTGATAATACTCTAACAGCTTGACTACGCCTTGCAGAGTAAACTACTAGGAATGAAACGAACGAAACATGTTGTAAGCGACGTTTCTATTTGCATTTTCCTTATTTCATATCTCGCTTCTAGTCTAAAGAAGTTTTTCTTCCTTCTTCAGGACGAACTAAACGAGGCCCCGGCAGACCAAGAGTGACGGAAACTGTAGTAAGTACTGACGCTGTTTTAGTATTTCAATGAACGAAGGTGAGAAGGTTAAATCTATGCTTACTTATCCCAGCCTTCGACAGATTTTATCACGAGTTGCGTGTCCCATAAATGGTCTTTTGTTCATCAGTTCCAAGCGTTTCCTAGCGCTTTCCTTACTGCTCGAATTACAGCATTTCTGTGTTGCTAATCGAAATTCGTAAGACTTCTCGAAGTTGCCAATATAAAAGGGTGTAGTAAATTGAATTCCACTCTTCAATGAGACCGTGAGAGCTTTGCCTTTTGGCTCAACAACAAAATGTTATGCGATACTATTTGTTACGATAGTAAGTTTTTTACCTCTGAATGTGAAACGGAAAATTTTTTTGATGAAATATCGTGAACTGCTTACAGAGTTTGCTTTCTTTGGATCTCTATTACTGTTTGTATAAATTATATTTTTTGGTCGGATCTCAATTTGAAACTGGTATTGTTACTCACATCAAATTGAGAAAAAACAAGAAAAGTATAACATGTAATTGCTGTTGTTGTAATAGCGGCCTATGTATGAGAAGGAATTTTGAGAAAATGGTATCATTTTATGAACTGTAAACTGGCTTTGGTTAAAGTCAACCTCAGGTTCTGACATTGCTACATTTCTTTGGAAGAATGAAATTCGTGGAGCTTGTGAAGGGGATGTGAAAATCTCTGTTTGTTTCAATCTGCCAATTGAAAAAATGAATGATATTTTAATTTACCTCTTACAAAAGAGTGTGTCTTCAGTTCTTTTTTTGCAACCTAGAGTTTGGTTTGTTTCCTCTCTTTTGTCAAACAATGAAGGCTTCAATCTGGTACACAGGAAACTTAGGGGAAGTATTTTAAGGAAGTATTTGTTATAATTCCTGTTTTGATGGTAACAGATCAAAAAAGTTTGATCTGAAAAATTATTTTTGTTATTTATACATTGTTTTTTTAGATTTGATTTACAGAGAAATGTTTTTCACTCTGCAACAGATGTATTTCAAATTCCAAGAATGATTTCACTATCTTGGAGTATAGTTGTCTTCATGGGAGGGAATTGACTGCATTGTCAACTTACAAAATATGACTTGGTGGATATTATCTTTCTTGTGTTCCATTTTTATTATTTTTGTTCGCTTGGAACTTTAGAAACATTTCCAGAATTACTGGCACACTGTTTATAATTGTTTTGGCCATTGTTTTGTAGATTGTCAAATTATGCAGAGTATTGATTGAGTTTAATTTCATATCAACAGAGTTATATATAGCCTTTTGTTTTTCTGTTTATAGACATCCATTTAAACACTTTACATACTAGATGTATGGTTGTTGTCAAAGTGATAGAGGTAACAAAACTTGAAATCTAAAACGGTGTTTGATTAGAACGGTGTTTCGTAGTCCAAAACCACAGAGAAATGGTAAATTCGCCATAATTAGAATTATGAAGTGTCTCCAGAATAGCAGCAGTAAGAAGAAAATTGTGTGCGAAGGAAACTAAATAAAAATACCATTTTTTATTTTTACACAATTCAATGATTGCTTTTTATCAAGTTGTATTTTAATCTACAATTGATAGTCCCTTTGTTCATCTCTTGTTTAAGTGTCATTAAAGAAACAAAAGCATCTTAATAGATTTAATGCGTTGTAACCTTCAGAACAAAAGTTTCTGACAGGTCAATTTTATAATAAGTTCATTTTGATATTGGCCAAATATGGTGTATATCTTTACTGCAACTGTTAATCTCTTTTTCAGTGACAAAACAATGAGAAAGATATAACATAAACCTCTTGTTAAGTTCAGCTGGGTAACACATATATAGCAGGTTGAAAGAAGTCGTGATAATGTTTCAGAATTGACTCTTATTGCATGAAATTGTTTTGGTGAGGATATGTTATTCAGGAGCCTTCTTGTCTGCATAGATACCGCTGTTCATTCAATTACATACTTGTATTTCCTCTGTCCAATGTTTGAGAACACTTGGTATATTTCAGTGTCAATACTCTTGCCTTTGGGTCATGCTTTCTGCACGTTTTCTGTGTTCTCTTGAAATTACAACTTAAATATACCTTTATTTTATGTCAGTGTAGTGGGTTTTGGTTCTCTATTTATTTAATAATTCCCCTATTTGTCATATTTCAAAACAAGCAATCTGGCCCATACTTCATTTAATTGCTTTGTAATTGTTGTTATTTTTCATTAGTTTCTTCTTGATTATGTGTAGCGTAGAAGGCTGCTTTTTACAGTGTTTTTCATTTTGCCCTCTTGAAACACTGCAATTGTTGTACATGTAGATAAAGAAAACTTCTTAATTTTGGGGAAAAAATTATGAAATTATTTACTTCTTCGGCACTCATACAAAAAAAGGAAAAATGACAGAAAGTAGTGAGGGGGCCTAAGAAGAAACCATGGGTCTTATAAAATTAGACCCTTGGCATAATACATATTGAAGAACTACTATGGAGTAGGATGGTGGTGGATGGCCTAATGTTCAGTTATTAGAATATGAATTTTGAGTTAAGATTTAAATGAGGGCAGAGATCCAGTTAACAATACCTCGGTCATGTTGTGATTGCTATATTCAACAGTCCCTGAGTCCATACCCAAGTTCTCCGTTAACACCAGATTCTGAAGAGGGATTCATAATGAATATAAGGGAAGAGGGTAGATCCACAAGGGTGCGAAACAGACCAAAGCCTCAGCCTGCAAAGAAGACAAGAGTCAATGCTCAGAGGTATGGTACTGCTATTTATAAATAGACTTGCTTGTGTAGGTTTCTTTGTTTTACCTTGTTAGCAAATTCACAACTGTATCAGGTAATTAATGCATGCATTGATGTGCAGCCTTCATCAGAATATGGATTTCATTTGAAGATACCATGCCATAGTTTTTGAAATTTTATGTTCAGTTTGGAAGGAAAAGGGACAAACACATGTTTGAACTAAAATTGGATAGTTACCTACATGGCATAAAAATATCTCCATAAAATTCCCAGTTTCTTATAATATGCAACATGCAGAATTTGTGCACAGTACTATACACAGTTGTGTATTTGCGTACTGTCATGTAATTGTTCACAAAAAAAAAGAAATTGCTGAATTTACTGAGTTCTATGTTAGCTAAACATATTACTGTTTTAAAATATTAAATTTGACAAGTGCATTCTCTGTATTGTGTAAAATGCCACTCAGGTTCTATACAAGAGTGTTACTTGTGAATGGGCTCAGTTTTGTTCACATAATCCTCTTGGCAAATTGTCCAGGATAAAAGACTATTGATCACAGATAGATAATCTTGTTCCCAAGGACGATTGTTTTCAGTTAATGCTATTAGCACTTGGACAGTCATCAAAGTTTTCTCTCTCCATTTTTAGCATCAAAGAAATTAATTTGGTAATGTCTATTTGTTTGGTCAATATGTATGGTGTAAATAATGGCTGTTCATCTGCACAATATGACCTTGGCATATTGATGTTAACAGGTTCCACAATGTATGTTAGGTTTCCTTTGTAATCTGACACTCTTCTTTGAGGAAATATCAATTTAATTTCAGTCCTAATGCATGTATTTCTTGTTTGTATACAAACCTATTTTATTAGTTGAATTGTGACAATTGGAGAGGGGTATCAAATATTGCAGGAATATTAATTTATCTTGTAGAGTATGAGTTTCAGTTATTTCAACTAGTATCTGAGTGTTTAGTTTAGAAGGAGGATTGTATAGAGAGTATGAAAAGGATTTTCTGTTTGAGATGAAGGGGATTCCCACCATAACAAAATGTTTTTCAACTAGGAATTGCCTGGCTTTGGTGATGCACATGTTTCTAGAAAATTATGCATGACTAGCAACAGACAATCTCATTGAGAGAGTTTGGATGTCATTATCAGGACATGTTAGCTAAAGGTTATTTTGAAAGGAAGCAGTTGCAGCTAAACTTTGTCCAAGTTTCTTTTAGATGTGATTCTTGTATTATGTCCTTAGCTGGGCTGGTCCTATGTTTTGTAGATTAAGATTGTTTGTATCAGTTGTAATTTGTTTTGTTTTTGTTGGTAAATTTGCCTTTAATTACAGTAGTTGTCATGGAATTTATTTTATATATTGTTCTCCCACTTGACCTTGTCTGATTTAGCTGTTTTTGTGTGTCATTTTTCATTTTCAGTAAGTTGAAATCTCCTATCAAGGCTTCCCCAATTGGTTCCTGCACTGAAAGTAATCGTGAGAACCATGATATAAGTACAGATCATGAAAATTTGATGGTAAGAAGGCATTCCATTAAATGTAATAGGAAATGTTATGCTAGCGATAATTAATACTTAATGATATTGAACTTGTTTGAATGGATCTAAACCTGGTTCTGTTGGTAAGGGTATAGAAAACCTGACAATTCATATTGTTTGCATACTAAAATGAAAAACAATTTGTAATACACTACATACCATTTACTTTATCATCTGCATGCCAAAAAGCATTT
>Ga0126339_10001342_pt1 | contig 16518 bp, 8 predicted proteins | sample OrbTmetagenome_2_FD_92532 | JGI IMG/M metagenome (GOLD analysis project Ga0126339, IMG submission 92532) | Coral microbial communities from Petempiche,Puerto Morelos, Mexico - Orbicella T R C metagenome | ecosystem: Host-associated > Invertebrates > Cnidaria > Coral | place: Petempiche,Puerto... | reverse complement strand
TTTTGCACTTTTGTGTTATTTTTTTTTTTATTTTGGGAGGGTGGTAAATAAAATATTTTAAAAAAAAATATAAAAGACGTGTTTTTTATGATATTTTGGTGGGTAATCAATTTTTTTTTTTTTTTTTTTATAAAATTTTTTTTTTTTGTCTTTCCCCCCTGTTTGCCCCAAAAGGTTTTTTTTTTTTTTTTTTTTTTTTTTTTTCAGGGCTAGCTTTTAGTTGATACATGTAGTTGCGGGAATCTTAGTGCTAATCGGGATGATGTATTGAAGTCGCCCCAATAGCTAATGTATTCATCTTATCCTGCCACTCTTTTCGCGAAGCTCGTAGACTATCTTCTCCGACTGCATTTTAATAAAAATACCGACTCATTTGACCATTTAATTGACGGTAAAAAATTGACGGTAGAAAACCCCATCAAACGTCAATACACAAAGATATACATTGATTTTCCCGCAGCCACTGAATGCTTTGAAACGTGTAAAAATTTGCATGCACCGTGAGTAAGTACGATGAACTTTTGATGAAAAGGGAAGCAGACGAAGCAAAAGACTGACGGCTTGTTGTTAATTTGTCCGTCGACATAGTTGCAGGCAACGTTATGACATTTTTTCACTGCTGTTTTCCCATTTTATTGAGCAAGACATTAAAATATAGCGGTGAAACTAGACGAGTAATTGCTAGTCGCTTGTTGATACCAATAAATATTTTATAGCATTTCGCTAGCTCCCGCTATCTCGTTTAATTCGCGTGTAACTATGTGAATATTTGAACCGAGTTGACCCACTGTAGAGTAAGAGTTTAAAATTGACCGAAAGATCGAAAGTCTACAACCTTAGGCTGTATTTTTTGCTACTCGCACAGAAATTATGATTTTGTTTTTCCGTTGTTTTTCTCAATAATTAATTAAAGTTAATTGCCTAGTTTTGCTAAAATAACGGAACGGTTTTCAGTTGCGGTGAAAGTGAAAAAGCTAAGATGATTTTTTTATCTTTTTTCTGGCATCACATCCTGTATTTTAAAATGAACTGCCCGCGAGCAAATTTAAAATTGAAATAAATGACGCTTTTTTGAAACAGATACGACCGTGTTTTCCTTTTCTTCTTTACATTGTTTTATTTCAACCCTCTAGAAAATTGCCGCCACCAATTCTTACAATGCAATATCCTTTTCTCACAGAAAATCCTACATGCTAATATCCGCTAACAAATCACAATGTAATGGGTGCAAAAAAAAAAGGAAGGTAGAATAGCAAATGAAAGAACTTTACAATTTTTCTTTTGAGCGCTAAGTTTCACCTTTACACCTGGTGGGTGGTTTTCGCACGAAAACTTGGCATTTCGCAGAATTGTGAGGTTCAGCGGGAAGCTTGGCGGGAATCAAATACAACGCATTTTTTTAAAATGTTATTTTATGCAATCTGCGCAAACTTTTGTTGCTTAATGAAAATTTTTCATTCTCGATCTCATGAAGCCTCACTATTTTCAGGCAAAAGAAAATTGTAGGGAAATAAATTAAACCTTATTCATCACAAATTTAAGTGCGAGTTCGCTGTTTATCGTGTTAATGAGAGGACTTTGTGCTGTTTTGTCTTTAAGTAAATATTATTGACATGGTTTTCGTTTAATATAAACACAACACAGCTAAAACGAAACTTGAAATATACATTTGTAACTCAATTTGCTCTTTTTTAATGACATATGGGAAGTTTTTCATTTTAAAAGGAGACATTTCTCATCAAGATTACATGGCGGATTTGGCCATTTTTACGGATATAAGAGATCAAAGTTCTGTGAAAACTAAACCACATCCCATGGATTAATTGCATTCCCCCAAAGTCGCTCAAATCTCCAAGACGAAACATGGAGCTGTTTGTTCATCCGTTAACCCAAAGCCCAGTCTAAATAAAAATTACAGGAAGAAACGTTCTGGCTTGTACAGCACAATCCACGACTGGATTCCTTATTTTTGCAGAATACGAGTCCTCCTGTTTGCCCCCCACCCACCCCCCCACCCCCCCCTCGACCTGTACTCCTACCAGGGGCGGATCTCCAATGGGCGCAGAAGTAGTCGAGACACTGTTAGAAAATGACGCTTTTCGATACTTAACCTCTTATTCCATTTAATTTGCGGGCCCCCCAATTCAATGTTGTGTGGTGCTGTGGTCTGTGCAGTCTAAGAACTAGAGAAATCAACGCTGTTTGGGGCAAGGGGGAGGGGGAAGGGGGGCGAATGTTTCCAAGACGCTCGAAAATCGAATTTCACTGTGAACTGTCTCAACACTTTTGTCGCGTACTGTAGGATAAATGGTGACTGATTTCATAAAATAATCCCCGAAGGCGCAATCTTCTTGGCTCAGGGGTCCTGTGCCATGATCCCCCAGGGAGTGTATTGGATTTTAACTCCCTCAAGTCCTCTTTCCGGGATTTTAAACCGATTTCCGTAAAACGGTGAAAACTTATATGAATACGCGCCTGACTAAGGTTTTACGGCGATTAATTCGTTTGCAAGTGGAGAGCTTAGATGAAAGTGTCAAATTTTGGGCCTTTGTCATTTGTTGTCAGATCATTTCCAAAGGTGGTCTGTTTTTGTTTGTTTGTTTTTTATTACGGTTATATCCCCCTCCCGATATAAGCTCTCCCTGTTATATACTGTTTAGTTCCTTCCCCCCCCGGGAGGTGGAAAGGGCCCCGTTATATATATGCTCTCCTAAAATCCTTAGGAACTTGTGTAAGCCCAGGGCTCAGATATATAAAGGCAGTTAAGTAATGTCATCTTTCGTTCGTTTATGAGACTAGTTCACCCGCATACTCAACGGATGGGAACCGCTATTAACCTGACTGCGAGAAAAAGTAACAGAACATCCTCAAACGCCTTAGGCAAACATGACATTGCTATTAACTTTTTATTATCTGATGATCTAATCTCGTTCAGGCCTGAATTTTTTTCAGACTCTAATTTCACAACTGCCTTAGTTGTGTTTATAACTGCGATGATCAATCATGTCTTCATATCTTTCTCCGGAGTTCAAATATATTATCTTTCATATATTCACTTGTATTCTTCACAATCTACGGGTATATAACGAACTCACAATATAATCAGCTCCCAGTTGGCTTGATAGCTCAGTTGCTGGAGCACTGCAACGGAATCGCAGAGGTCATGGGTTCGAATCCCGTTCAGGCCTGAATCTCACAACTGCCTAAGTTGTGTATATAACTGCGATGATCAATCATGTCTTCATATCTTTCTCCGCAGTTCAAATATATGATGTTTCATATATTCACTTGCAAGCACGCATAGTCTTATAGCCATTTCAAAAAAAAAAAAAAAAGTTCAACTTTGGAACTAACAAATTTCAAATCATGTCCGCCTCCTTCACGACTACCAAAAATCAAATTGCGAGATATTGAACTGAGCAACTGAAACGAATAATTCATGAAAATTATGGCTGTCATTTGAAAAATCACACTCTATGATCTCTTTCACGGAATTACAAGTTTAAACAACTTGTACAGACTAATGAACAGTACACATGCATGTACTGGTTAAGAACTTTCATTTGGACTGTAGTACATGAGGATTTCATCCACAAAATTTGAAACGTTAAAACCACATAGGCTCAGTAACGAAGACGAGGCTTCAAATCAGTGTATTCTAGTGAGATCGCTGGTAACAACAATGCAAGTCTTTTTTTGTTTGTTTGTTTTTTGTTTTTGCTTTTTTGTGTTTTGTTTTGTTTTGTTTGTTTTTTTGGTGTGACATGGGACGCATAAGGTAAATAGAGAGGGTTACGTACTCCTGAAAACCAGGGACACGGGCATATAGCAGAATAAATTGTGTGGGCAGAAAACCTGCATTTTCAAAAGTTCAACGCAAGACTTGTTTTTTGGATTTAGGATGAAGATCAAAAAATTCTCCCCAATAAAAGATGTCACGATCTCCATGAACAAGATTTTGCTCTTTGAAGTGTCGGTATGACCAGCAGAGTCTCATTTTATAGCTCGTAGAGTTACTGTAACCACTTTGAATTCAGCGTAAGACAATACAGAAAAGGCATCGTAACTGAAGGGTTCCAGTAAAACGTACGTGGGGATTGAAGGATAAAATACTTCTCAGAAAGCTTCACTCCGTTAGAGCCAACCCTTTTCTAACCACACGTATATAAATAAGCTATAAGGTGTGTTAGAACAGATCAAATCGCTTCTGTGTACTTTCAGAAATGACATTGTACACAAATTACACCATCAGGATTACATCAGTGTTTCTTACCATGTTTTCCTTCACTTTCAACATGGCGCAGTTTCAAGACCAGCGCGAACGGTTTATTTAATAACCCTTTTATTTCTTGCCATATTTTCCTCCACTTTCAACATGGCGCGATTTCAAGTCCCATCCCCGAACGGGTTCTACGAACGTAACACGGACATGACTGGCAGACGTTCTTAAATAATCTTTTTATTGTTAAATTTCAGATGCGAATCGTTATCCTATACGTTTATAACTGGCATAACAAGTACTTCGACCAAGTGGTGCTGGTGCTGACCACGTTGGATCCTCTTATAAATCACTGCGTCTGTCTATGGACTATGAGAAAATACCGCGATGGCTACGCATCCTCGCTGGGCAAGGTCTTCTCTTGCTTCAAGCCTTCGGAGGAAGGGATGTTTCGTTCCGCCATCACTCGGATCAGCTCTATATCCAGGCGTTCTTTTAGTCGCTCGTCTTCTTCGGCTAGGTCATCCTCCATGCGAACATCAAGAAGAAAATCTTGTAAGTTTGGAGTTGCACTTTTTTAGATATAAAGGAAAATTATTTTTAGCTCAAATTGTCGGCCATTTCCTCGTCCTGTATTCATGGCTTTGGGTTACTGATAAAGAGCGGCGAGACTACCGCGCGATATTCATTAATTATATCATTTCTTGCAAGGAGACAAGTCTCGTTCATCTCGTACGAAGCCTTAAAATCTTAGTGCACTAAGATAGATAATCACCAAAGGAATTACAGTGATCCATAGAGGACTAAAGATGGATCAGAGGGGGAAGATTGTTACGAAATTTACGAAAGAACCGTTCTTTTTTTTTCCGTGCTAATCTTTGCCGGCAGAAGGGCTCAGGAAGAGACAAAATTGAATTATTTTATAGATTAATGGAAGGAGTTCGTTGTCATGTGTAAAATGCTGCCAAAAGAAAAAAAAAAGCTTATCGAGCTGTTGAAAAATTAGAGTAATTTATAATTTCAGTGGTTTTAAAACCACGATAGTTCCGCGCAATGACGAGAAGATCGATCACTTTTCCGAAAAACGTTCCGGTCGGTCATTTTGAATTGAAGATTGTAGTGTATGGTTTTCTGGGCGGCTGGTTTCCCAAGATGATATAGTGTTTGCTATTTTAGCCGGAATAAACGTTCTTAAATCCATTGTCAAACCAGCAAATGTGCCATTTAGTAAGCACTTTATTTCTGTTTTGTATTAAAATGAAGTTAATTTATATACGCCCAGATTCGATGTCTCTTTACGGCTCTGCTGCATTTTTCATGAAAAAAGTTAAATTCTGCCGGGCCTAAAATTCAGTTTTTCTTTGTCCTTTAAAAACGGTCGTTTTTATGCCGGTTCGTTTTCAACTCTGGGTCGCGAAAAACATTTTTCCTTCCTCCTCAAATATATTTTTTCCACCCCCTCAAATTCGATATTCAGAGAGGCCATCAACCATTCAATAAGATCCGTGATGGCCCCTTACCTGTTTTTTTTTTTTTCCTTTTTATTTTCTGATTCTGGCATCCAAAAATCATTTGCCGTTTAAAGAAAGCAGTAAACGCCAGTCCCTGAGTGTTCAAAACCTCTGTGTTTTGCGACGTGGAAAAGTTTTCGCAAAGATTTTATTGCGTGGTGAGTGTTGGAAAAGAAGCAAACATTTGTCATTAACAGCCATAAAACCCGTGTCCATGAGATGCGTGGTAAGACGAGAAACACGAAATCTTTTTCCTTATTATACATAGTGACGTCCGTTTTATTTTTTATATTATACACGGTTTATTCAACGTTAAGTGTTTCTATATCATTCGAGTGCAAAGGAGATCTCTTATCAACTTATGATAAAATGAACGTCGATTCGTTTTAAGTTTTCACCAAAATAAATATTAACTAAGGTTAACAGATTGCAGTCAACGTCAGCGTTTCACGAGACCATATCCCGCGCCAAACAGTCGAGTGGCATAATAAGCGCCGCTCCACGCTGTGTGGAACCAAAATTAAAATTTTCTTGCTCAGTCAGTCATGCATGATTCGTTAATTGTCTCCTTGCGTGTGGCTAAATCGACTAAGTATTGATAATCACTATATTTCACCTGTTACCCTTCCCTGGACTTTAAGGTCAATAAATCGTGTATCAGCCCGCCGAGTGATTTATTACTACGCTATCAAGCACGGTTGTTTTGAATGTTCAATAAGTTCTCAGGTTCCCACGTCTGATTTCGGCATTTCTTTTTTTCTTACAATGCATTCACCATTCATAGAAAACGTCTCGGCAAAGTACTTCCAATCATTAATTTTGAAACTGCAAAATGCGACACCTTGTTGATGTTACAACATGCTGAGTTTAAAGGACAGTTCTACCACTCAATTACCAAGTCGCCATAGATTACTTAGCTTTTATTAATACAAATTTCTGACTCGTTTTTATTCCGTGCAAGCGCGCTTCGTGAGTTTTTTGCTCCATCGATCGAATATTTACCTTTCAGTGGTTACTTAATCCAAAGATTTAGTAGTAGATAATAACTCTTTCTCCAGTTGAAGTTCATTCTTTGATAATTTTTACCCTCGTCTGTTTTGATCCCGCTTCCATTACTGTTTTCGTGCATTTCTCATATTTGTAGTTAAGGAAATTTTCCATGTTGATCGGTTTTCGTGTTTTCGTGATCGAATTGAGTACGTAGTTATTTTAAGTTGTTGTTCAAAGCGAAGTACGTATATTTTGAAATATAATCACGTCATATGGAGCTTTCGTGGTTTGTGATCGCGTTGTTTCCATGATTGTCATAAATATTTAACTGCAAAGCTTATGTTGCACGCTACTGGTTTTAACTGTTTCTATCAAAGAAAACCTGATCAGTAAGTACTTTCAGTCGCCTATTTCTTATATCCTTCAAAATGCGAAACTATTGGCCGAATTTTCCTGATAATGCTTCGGTAAACTTTTTGGGAAAAGTCTTCCCAGAAACGTGATCACCAATCACCTGCCATTAATACTTCATCCATTTTCGTCAACTGTTAATAACTGAAAGATACTAGGTTATGGATCCACTACAAATCAGAGCCGGGTTGTTCAAAGCCTGATTATGCTAACCCAGGATTAGCGAGAATTTTGATTGCAGTTTTGCAATTTTCGGTGAGGTTTTCTGTTTAAATATTGTTTGTCTTCCAGTGTTGAGCGTGATTTATCTCAAAATACACAAAACATAAGAAGTAGAATATAATTTATTCAAGAAAAATTTATGCTTCGGTTAAATTTTAATCCTGGGTTAGCGTTAACCGACTTTCATACAACCCGGCCCTGGTATTTTTAATTTGTTTGAAGCCCAGATCCCACTCTGTGTGTAGTAAAAGAACTCGTACCCAGATTGCACTCTGAGTGTAATGTATAATAATGGTCTGGGCGGTAGAATGTTCAAATAACAGTAGATTATCAGCTATAATCTCTGCTGAGGGGAATTCAATTAGTTTTAATTGTTTTATTTTTTTTTCCTTTTAGCCGCCGCACATACGTACAAACAAGTGGCTCAGAATAACCCAGATGTGCCGGGACCCATGCCGGCACCAGTTCGTGCTGAGATCCAGTCCGACCCCAAGGAGCTTGTAGAACAGGGCCACTCAGACGATCCTTAACGATGGCCGGCCCATCATGCTAGAGGTGCTACAATGATAATAGTGACCTTCCTCAGGACCACGGGGACTACTTCGATATTTACAACGAAGTTCAGACGATCGAGGCGCCAGGAATCAGATTAAGAATGTCTATATCACCAAGCTTCATTTGATTACGACCTTGCAATTTTCATCAGTTGATGTACTTGCCCATATATTTAAAATGTAGAATGAAGTTGAGGTAAAATACTTATCCCAACTAAAAGCTGATTTGCCCAAAAACATCGAGGGAAGTTCTGCCAACCTTTCACGATGCGCTACGGTATCCGTTAACATGTTAAAATTTCAAACACGAAAAAACAAATACTTAGAAACGTTTTGAAGGCGTATAATAGAAGGGGCCTCCCTAGAAAAAGCTAACGCTCACAATACTTTTAAAGTTGTCCTCTCAGAACTATTCCAAACAAAAATGAAGGTGATATCGAACTTGACCATAGGCTGTTGTAATGTTTGGGGTGGTTTAATTTTCTCTCGACTGTGGTAAAACCAAAACCCAACAGAACATATTTGGACAATCACAACAACACGGGAAAAACACGATGAACCAATCAGACCTCAAAGAAAAAGCTTCCAACGGGTGCCAAGCGCGAGAAAAGAGCCATTAGTGCAGCGCGCGGGAAAACAGCCAACCGGTGCCAAGCGCGGGAGAGCTTTCAGCAGAACTGAATTTGATTCTGCTTCTGATTGGTTGGAAAAAAAAAAGCATTTCCTGATTGGTTACAGTCCGTTGCACGTCGGACATTTTTGGAACCAATCATTATCGAGAACGTTAGAAATGCAATTTCTTTGGACACCTCGAAAATCACTGTAAGGCCTGTTTTAGTTACGTCTACTAATCCAACCCGTTAAGAATATCGGTCGCCCATGTAGGATATCAAAATTCCAAGAATGACGTGGTATCGAGCAGTTGAAAACTGCGACAGGAAATCTAGAAAAGCACCTCATTATGTCATGATGGCATATTTATTTAGTTATTTTTCAAATATGTAAAACGAATAAAAAATAGTCTCACACTTTTCCGTCTTTTATGTTATCTATATTAGTTATGCAAAGCTTTTGAGTCGTATTTCATGGAATATCCGACGAGTCACTTGTAGTTCCTCAGTGTACACACAATCCTTTAGGCGAGTGTGTTGACCAGGTAAGTAACAAGTGTGACATTCCTTGGAATACCACGAGAAAGCGTTGCATTACTATTTTATACCATACCGTAGAAAATACGGTGATGGGACCGGCGCGCAGCGCACAATGGAAAAGCTGGGTGCCATACCGTGGAGTAATACAACGGCTTTCCTGTGTTGATTGGCTGTATTTTAAATGCAATGTATTAGGCTTGCAGTCTAGTAACCTTTTCTCTTAAGATCCAACGAGTGCTGAGCACGCGCGCAAAAACTCGTCCCGACCCCACACCGCGGTCTCGACCTTCGTCTCCTTTTGGGGGAATCTATCGTAGTTATGTTGGGCAAGCAAGGCAGGCCGGTCTGGATCCGCAATATTTTGTCCTTCCCAAGGGCCACCCCGTTGCATTCGGGCTTTTTTAAAATCCCCCGTGGATAACAATTTTACTAAATGCAATCGACGAACTCAAGATAAAATAATGAGAGGATCTGTGAACAGACTAGATCCGCGACAAAAGCCAGTGAGACTATGACGGCTTCGTAGAGCAAGCGATTAGTTACCAGTAGCTGGATTCATAGAAACGCTAATCAAAAGCTATATTTAAATGAGTTGTCTACAACCAAGACTACACAGCGTTTGTGCCATGTCGACATTGCAATGACAAACTGCTGATCTCAACTTTGGTAGAGATTTATATTCTTTTTGTTTTTACATTAATATCCAGTCAAATAAGTTAATGTAAGTTAATGTAATGTTAATAATATATATATATATATATATATATATATCCCTCGTGCATAGAATGAACATATACCCACAAGAAAATGTGAAAATTCAAAAATATGGCAGTTTGCGATTCCAGTTACATGCAATGAATGTTGTTTGGAAATCTGTAATTTCAGTGGAACTCCAACTTAATCTGTGTTATCTGTCGAGTGTAACATTCCGGAAAGATCCTGGGAGGAGATAAAGAAACCATAAGTAAATCATCAGATTTTGATAAAAACAAATCAAAAAATCGAAAACGACAGCCACGACAGTGGGGAACATTCCGAACTAAGATCACTTGTTCAAGAACGGCTAAAGTCCCCTATTTCTTTGTTCACAAGGGATCAACACCACCCCCATCGTGGGTGCGGTGGCTTCCCGTTGTCTCGTATGGAGGAAAAAATAGCGCTCCTTATCAGCGATGTCTGCATCTTCGACGAAAAATAAATGAATTAAAAAATGTCATATTCATACCATCTCCGGGATGTTCGTTTCGTTTCCCAGGAAAAGTGTAAGAGAGTCCCGTCGTACTGTTGTATAAAACAATTCTATCGCTGTCGTAACTGGCTGCGTAAAGTGTTCGAAGATCAGCAAAACTGTAGAAGACAAAAAATTCTTTCAGAGAGGCTCAAGAGAGAGGCTCAACATTTCGGCAGCTTTGTTGGTTCAGTAGGAACCACTGCTTACAAAGAAAAAGTAAACGTTTATCATAGAAAATTCGACCGGGGAATTTGATTGTCTAGTCGTCATATCTTTTTGCACATTTCAATTCGGGGATTGCTCTTACTTTGGTTCAAGCAAAATGGGTGACAGGCACGTAAAGCGAGCGCAATTCAAAAACTTGATCTAAAGCAGCACGGCCTACCTCACGCTGGAAGGTCCCTCGAGGCCACCACCCGCAGCATAAACGTCGATGAAATTACCTGAAACAACCAAAACATTCCGATGGAAAAGTCGTACCTTCAAAGTTGTTGCTTGATCAGTTGAGCCTGAGTTTTCAAGTGCCCCCTCGAGGGACATGTTGAGAGCAGTACCCACTATCCGTCTTACGGTGCGACTACTCGAACCGGGCCACTTGGAAAAGAGTTAACCAATCAAAACTTTACTTGAGAACAAAGAATAGCGATCATTTTCTTAAGTAAACCAATAACATTTAATAATACAAACAACATAGTTCTATTACAAAATTGGATACCCAACAAAAGTGTGACTTGTTGCGGACCTCTCAGGAAACGTTGCCACTTGTTGATTGGTTTGTTTCGATCCTAAATTTTTAGGTTTAGGTTTAGTTGTCGCGAGACTTGACTACGAGTAGTCCCTCTTTCACTTAGTCCGTCGAGCGAGACCGTAAATAAAACAACGAGGAAATAATGGCCGTGTGAAATCCTGAGGGCGAGACGCGCGCGAAAGGAAGGACCTTCCTTTCGCGCGCGTCCCACCCCGAGGAGTTCGCGCGGCCTTTTTTTTCTCGCGATGTAATTTCGCGCCACGCACAACGGACTATTAAAGCGAAAGTGGTACGACTACTCATAGTCTATCGCGAGACGAGTTTTCAAATTAGAATTTTCTAGTGAAAATTCGCGGTCAAGGATTGAATGTGTAGAAGTGTATATGACACAGAGGAGTCGATTGTATTCACGTATTCATGTAAAACGAACCCTTACTTGTGCTCCCGAAAAAGACAGCACTCCATTGTTCTCAGTTTAAGTTCGGATTAATTGGTTAGTTTTCTTCTACGTGGCCGAGTTCAAGTAGTTTCATTGTTAGAGGATTTAGCCGTGAAAAGAATCAGCAAAAAGACTGACAAATAGCAGCGACCTTATCCACGTGACCGCTTTAGAGCTGCTTCGAGTATATCAGCTTGGGTCTCAAGTAAATCGTGTCAATATCAGAACTCTTTTTTCATTTCACATTTTTCCAAGGGGTTCATAGCCCTGCGTTGTTGATCTCGTTTAAGGCGCGCATGCGCAACTGTACAGTTTGTTTTCCAATGGCCGCTAATAAAATCTTAAAGACTGTACTAGACGGCACGAAGTTCCGTTACTTTGTGCCCACGGTACTGCCTAGAAATGTTAACGGAACCCATTGCCGCCTCCTACTGTAGCAGCGGGGTTTTGAAATTAGATTCAAGAATTCTGTAGGAGTTTACACCTATACTTTTACATTTCAATACCTGTGCGTCCATTAAATCGAAGAATGCTATTCGAAACGTAGCTTGTAACATAGACGTTTCTGTAATTGAGAACAGAAAGTGCGTTAAGTAATAATAGACTAACCACTCCCAAAACATCACCCAAGTGTTTAAAATCAGGTGCTGCACATAAGATCGATGTAAAACGCTTTGAACCTTTAGGATAAATCAACCTTGTTCTCCAGGTTCTCGCTCCGGAAGGGCAGGATATGAGGCCCTGGGAACGAGGTTGGGGGCGAAGAAGGGTAAAGAAGAGCCTGAACGGGGGGAGGAGATAAAAGAGAAGGCAAAACGTGAGGGAGGGGCAGGGGGGGGGGGAGAGGGGAAGGTGGAGGGAAAATTCACTCACCCATCAGAACCCACAGTCAAGCCGACCGGTTTTTCCACTCTAGCAAATACGCCAAGGTTTTCGCCTAAACGAAGAAAAAAGGCGTTAGAAATGCACAAAAAAGAAATCGAGTTTTGCTCCCAAAAAGCTTACTTTTTTTGTCTTCGCCTAGAACAAAACATTCAGCTTCTCCACTCATTGAACTTTCAGCATCTGAAGTGGTTGCTATCCTGAGGAAATTCGTTTTGAAAGAAGCGACTTCGGAGCCCGCCATTTTGAACTGTACTTGGTAGCCAGGCCGTGTATATGTAACATCATTCCGTTCGACTCGCAAGGAGAAAAACCTGCAACTGACTTTATATCCTTCACAAGGTCAGCAAAATGTATTTCTCCAAGCAATTATCCACTTCACTATCCTCACTGCTATCATTTTCGGAGTTTGGAGCAAGTTTGGCTCAAAATAATACGGCTCAACAGCAGCCATGACTCAGAGAAATAATTAAAAGGCTTGCCGGAAGCTATTTGAACAAAATCTCTTGGACGGAATGACATCACGAAAATGCGGCCTGGCTGCTGAGTACTGTTCAAAATGGCGGCAACGATGTCGAATCTTGCGCTCTCTTTGGAGACGAATTTCAGAAGGTAAACCTGCACTTTAGAGGCGGAAACTTCGGTGAGTGGCTAAACTTGGTGCGAGGTTTTTATTAGCGTTGACAAAAAATGAAACGTTTTTTGAAGTGACCTTTTCCTTTAATCATCGTTCCCTCCCAGGTTTCATCACAATACCTAGCAACACGAGAGCCTGTTCAGTTTTAATGAAAGTGAAAATTTAAGCTATGCTATTTTGCCATCCAAGAAGAATAAACGGTCCGCAATGCGTACTTGTGGGCTTATGGCTAGTGTTATTCCATGCGATCCATTGGGTTGCCGTATTCTAGTCTTCGAGTAAGCAACTACAAGAATGATAAATACAATACAATAATAAATTATTAAATTAAATACAATAATAAATTAGTTTGGTAATACTGTCGCGTGACTTGTCGGTTCGCGCTAGGAACGTACTTGAGCCTGCTGTTTTAACTACCCAGCGTTTCCTTACAACCCGATATAATCAATATTTTCTCCATGCCAAAAGTAGTTGTCAGTGTGGCACTGAACGATTGAGAAATCGGAAATAACTTACCTTGAAAACTGCAACTAAACTCGCAACTGTAAGTTGTACAAGAATTACTTAAAACAAAATAAGGGCGCAGACAATACGATAGGAAATAAAGCGCCCAACAAAGCCTGCAGAAGGCTGGCAATGGCCGCCATCGAAGGACCCGGCGAAGGATCACTCGAAATTACTGGTACCCAATCTAACTATAGGACAAAATATGCTTCGGGAGGTCCGTTACGTGTCATCCCGTATACATGTACACAAGATTTGCCCAGACTTAGCGGGCCTTACGCATTTATAATGAATAAGCCCACAAAAAATTATATGTACACCACATTACTGCAGATGTACTCAGTTCACTGACCGGAAGAAGAGTTGAATTTCAGCACAACATCTGTGTAATGGCTGCAGATAAGGAGGGTGCCATCTTTAAGGAATGCGACATCCTCGGGCCTGAAAATCACAAATTATTACCTTATAGTCGCGCACACACACTACAATCGAAACCTAGCCTAAGGGGGACCTCCCATAAAGAGGAAACGTCCCAAGGAAACCTCCCCCTGAGGTGTGTCTTTATGTCTTTTATGGCCAGAGAGGGTTTTGTGCTTGTACAACTCACTCTTGCCTCTATTCTCTCTAGTTGTAATTTTGATCGAGACTCTTCGTATAATTTATTTCAGTTATGTGATTAAACATCATGTCTCCTGCGTTTGATTGACATACATATAATTATCATAGAAACGTTTCCATACCCCTTTAGGCCATGGGTTTTATCAGCAACCTGCAAAATGTCCAGAATATGGTTGTAAAATATATTTAATTCCAGTCAAGACAGGATGATTTTACTACCACCATGAGCGCACTGTAGACCGCTAGAAGCAAAACGTAGACAGAAGCATTGTCCCCCAACATGCTGTCATCTCTATTTAAGTTTACCGTATACCTTTAGAAGTGTCTCGCGTCTACATGTAAGTGATGTAACGCGTTCAGTTAAACTGTAAGAGCTGGCTATCAAACCATACCAAGAATTTTGGACGCGAAACACAGGAATTCCCCAGGAAATGTTCAAATCTAGGCAACTTTACACATGGGCAGAGTTCAAACGTTAGAGAACGTTGTGATGGCTCTCACGCTAACAGTTTAGAACAAGGACTTCAAGATACGCTACGGTGAGCCTCTACTGCGGCTACTTTGGCCGTGAGGGACTAGGCTGACAACGCCGTTTTCTCCGCAAAACTAAACGGATTAAGATTTCGCGTGTGTAGCCTCTATGTGTGTTTGGAACAATGGCTTCGTTGAAGGGAACAAGGGACTTTATTCTACTTTCATACGACATAGGCTTAATTAAAGATGAGGATTTCTTCCTCCTGTATCCGTCTTGCATCTCCCAGAACTTATATTTGCCTCTCAGCGGCTTTTAGGGCTGCCTGTAATTCCAACCACAAAACAAAATAACACTGATAAAAAGTTCGAATTGAGCCACAGGCTGGGTGTTCGTACAACGTGATAAACTCGAAATTACATAATTTTTGATTCTCATACAATGCATTTTGAACAGCAATAAAAAACAATATTACAGCTCAGCTCAGTATGTACGAAGCTTCCTTGTCTGCGGCCGTTCGGCTGCGTTACGTTGCGTTGCGCTGCTTAATCTATATATTCATTTCAAATGCCACCGTGAGTTGTCTTTTGCTGCGCTCATTGCGTTGCATCGCGTTGCGCTGCGCTGCGTTGCATTGCGTTACGTTTCGTTCTGATCCTAGAAAAACAAATCCTGTTTTTCCTTTATGGTTGATTATTGCAATCAGGCTTGGCTAAGTCTATATATTACATTCTGTTTAATTTCAAATGCCACCGTGACTTGTTTTTTGCAGTCAATACTCACCACTCCAAGAAACTCTCCTTCGGGGATCGAGAATTTTACAACTTTATCATTCAGGAAGCTTGCCACATAAAGTGTGTCGTTAGGTCCAATAGCCATACCCTCAGGACAATCAAGATTACTCTCATTACCAAAGGCACCTACAAACCTGCAAACACATGACACAAAACATTCCTTAAAACCTAGTGCTAGCTTTCTTGTGTACTGTTAAACTCAGTATAAAAAGAGCAAGATTTCCATAATCCAGAATGCCACCATCTAAAGGCAATAGATTGCGACCACCTCTCGTAAGCGACCACCTCTCCTTAGCGACCAGTTTTCCAAAATCCCGAAAGTCTCCAAGTCAAATCACTACATTTGGAACCTCTTGTAAGCGACCAGCTCTTATAAGCGACCGCGACCATTTTTAGAGCCAAAAGTTTGAAATTTTCTTTTGTTTTCGTCCTCCCAAAAGCGACCACTTGACAGATAATTGAGAGAAAATTGTATAATGTAGATTTTGATGGATCATTTTGACCACTCTTTATCACTTGATGCTACAACCATGGTATCAAAAAACTGCCCAATCATTGGTGAACACGTTGTTGTCATTTTCGTGACACAATAAGTTCCCATAGCAACAGTATGACCCACTAAATACACCCTTAATTACAGCTTTAGGGGCTTAAAATTCAAAAACAGCACGGTGAAATTTTTTTGTTATCAACTTTTACATGAAATAAGCATGATAAGACGCAACTTTTGGCAAACTTTTAAAAAAATCTGTATACAAGATTCAGAGCCATCTTAAAGTTTTGAAAATTTAAGGTGGCTCTGAACTCTATGTAAAGAATTTAAAAAAAAAATCAACATTTCTAAATTCCAATTCGATCGGGAATTCGAGGGCCACGGGTTTGTCAGTCATAAGACTGTTGTGTGTTAGCCTCGTTAAACAAAGTTAATTTATTTATTGCGTTCGACGAAGTGGAACGCAACCTAACTTTGACCTGTGGCTTTCCAGAGTTGGTTGCCCTGCGCACGGTTATGGGCCGAAAAAAACCACATTCCTGTAAGGACACCAAAATGGCCACCCCGCTTGATTTTTGCAGGGGCATGTCACGGCCAGTAAACTGGTACCGTTTAATGCTAAGACATGTGATAAGACATGTG
>Ga0126339_10001341_pt1 | contig 16523 bp, 9 predicted proteins | sample OrbTmetagenome_2_FD_92532 | JGI IMG/M metagenome (GOLD analysis project Ga0126339, IMG submission 92532) | Coral microbial communities from Petempiche,Puerto Morelos, Mexico - Orbicella T R C metagenome | ecosystem: Host-associated > Invertebrates > Cnidaria > Coral | place: Petempiche,Puerto... | reverse complement strand
ACGGAAGAACGCGTGAGCACGAGCTTGCAACAATGATGGAAATTTTATTCGCAGGGAACATGTACTTACTTCTTCGCCCCCCCCCCCCCCCGGCCCAATTAGGATCGAAACAGGATTACGCCGGGCAGTGTCTCAACCACATTTTTCCCTGATAGTCGGTGTTTACTGAAGTGAGTACTGGCAAATGGTGTATCCACCGCGATAGACTATTATCCCATTTAGGGGTCGATATACCTCTAGACACTCAAGTTACAGAAACCAGAGGTAATGTGCTGCATTATTTTCTGAACTGGCAACTAACTTAGATATTCTCGGCTGATTGTTCTTATCAGCTAGAAAGAAGTCAAGAGTATTGGCAGGGCCAGTATGACAAAATACTTTGCCTTGATGTCACTCCAGCTCATTTATGTAAATCCACCAGTCGAGATTTGATAGGGTGTACTTGAAACAGCGGACCACCACTCAAACATTTATTGCTGTCAAAAGACGTGAGTAAGTTTTTTTAGACCATGCGTTGTCTAGTTTGAATATGTGCGTAACCGCTGTTTGTTTTCTTTTCCTTCTGAAATTAAAATCATTTTCATATGAATGGTTGTGCACCAGGCCTTGCTCTGATAGAGAAGCTAAAGGCAACTCAGAAATGGGCCATTGATTATCAAAAGGTGTCTCAAGTAGACTATTCTCAGCCCTTCCTTTTTTAGTTTCCTCTAACTTTCGAAAATTTAGGGTGGCTGTGAGCCCATGTACAGAGTTTTTCTAAATTTTGCCAAAAGTTGTGTCTTCCCCTTTGAATCAAAATTAGATAACAACAGAGAGGGGTCACCGAGCTCGTTTTTGAGTTAAGCTAAAATTAACAGTGTTTTAGCATGCCATATTGTTATATGGTAATCTATTGTGTCAGAAAAATGGTAACAGCGTGTCCACCAATGATTAGGCAGTATTTTGATTCCATGATCATAGCGTCAACATAATTACAGTGACCCATCAAAATCTAAGTCTTGGAAATTGTTGGAAACGGTTTTGAGCCTCCTTAAGCAAGAGCCACTAAAAGAGGGAAGTTATTCTCAAAACGAAGTTAGAAGATGAAGACTTTAATACCGAAGTTTTCGGCCTCTTTGTAGAAACGACTACTCGAATTCTAAGTCTTGTTTCCTGCATAGTTGCGTGATGAGAAACTATTGAAAAACAACGGCCCTTTCTTCCAACTAAACACTGATTATCTCCTTCTACAACCACGGTCACATCTTATCCTTCATAACAGGTCACACAAACATACAGACAGCTCGCCATAACAAAGCTCTTCCTGCTAGTGCAATAAAACCTGCTCGACGTGTCCATGATGATTCTAGTTTAATTGATTGGTCAATTGTGGACAAAGCGCAGGTGATCGCTGAAAGACATGCGTAATTGCGGCGATTGGAAACAGAGTAAGCTGCGCGCATCCCTCGCCATCAGCCCACAACAGCTTGAAAGGTATTGTCATTGTGTCTTACTTGTTCTGGTGAATAAGTCGAAAGTAAAGGTGAGTTGTTATGTTATAACTGCGTATTAAAAACAACGTCGGTAAAACTGAGTTGTGGGCAATATTGTAGCAAACAATTAAATCTTGCGTTCTAGGGTCATATTACGAGAAACAATGGTTCCGCGTCCTTTCGATGATCCAGCTAGATGGCAATGAAGGCTAAGGTGCATTACCTCCCGACTTACTTAAAAGACCTATATTCCAGATTTATTTTTAAATGCCGCGTGCACATGTAAATCCCCTACTTACAGCAATTTCAACTGGGTTGGAGCAAGATTGCTATCGAACTATTTTATTTGAATGAATAATCTAAGCACTTTATTTTCAGTTCCTCTCAGATCTTTTCTTAGTTACTTTCCAAAATTGATAAGGACAAGTTGAAGACCGCAATAAGCAGGTAGATACACTGCTACGTACAGACTGGTGAAGGCCATGATTCTAACCACGGGTTCTTAACCGACGCGACGATCCTTCGGTGCTGATTAGATATTCATACTGCACACTGACTGCATAATATTTTCACTGCTTTTGAGAATGGACCAAGAGTTTTAAGAGAAATAGAACGAGGGAAGCAGACTTGATAAGAGAAGTGAACCTCGGTAAAATGAAGGGGTTTTGGATGATGGCTTTCAGTTCAACACAAGCTCCATTTTCAGAACGTAAAGGATTTGATAATTTAGTTTTCTTGGAATTTGAAGTTGACTCAAGGGCACAAAGTTATTGACAGTCGAGCGATGTTTTCTCATCCAGTATGCTCGCTATTCTCAGCTTTTATTGACCTTACTCTTTAGAACGGGGGAGGCAGACTTGATAATAAGAGAAGTAAACTCTGTAAAAAGAAGGCTTTTTTGACGCTGGCTTTCAGTTCACTATATGCTCCAACTTCATAACTTAAAAGATTTAATAATTTAGTTTTCTGGGAATTTCAAGTTGACTCAAGGGCACAAAGATGTTGATAGTCGAGGGATATTTCCTTATCCAGTATGCTCGCTACTCTCAGCTTTTATTAACCTTACTCTTTAGAACGGGGAAAGCAGACTTAGAACGGGGGAGGCAGACTTGAGTTGAGTTGTTCCCTTTTTACGTCGAAATGGTAAAGATATGTTAGTTGCAAACATTTGTCTGGGTTGGAAATTCCAAGAACTACACTGCTACAACCTAGCTAGGTCAATCAAAGATCTTAGTTTTAAGCGAAATACAACTTCATCTGTTCCTGTTCTTGTGTACGTCTTGACTCAAAACATTATCGCTCTGAAGCCCATTTTGCTGCAACTAGTTCAACTGAGTCGTGCGGTCATTTGCGAAAACTTACTGTGAAAAGTTCAAAATGAAAGAGAAACAAATAGAGGTGGCTCTTGATGTATTTAATTATCCTGATAGTCTGGCCTCTCTTGAAATCTTATGCATCGTTCGATTCTAATCGTTCTGTGGAAAAGCCTGTAAAAACACCTGCAAAGGAAACGGATGCAGCCAAATTTCCTTGTCTGTTTAGAATTTAACCAGGCTTTATATGAATGACTCACGTGCAGTTTCTGACTGACCTTACAGATTTAAATTAAAGACGTTTTTCAATTACATCCACAACCGATATATTAGTAAGAGCTTTCTACTTTGTATTCGAGCTTCTTGGTCATGCAAGATCATCAGTCTTCATCATGGAAACTCCTGCATGGCTGAAACTGTTTCCTTGGCCATAGAAGCTCTGATGCTGTAATGTCCAAGTGAAATTAGGGGTTCAATCTGTCTGGTGTGTATAGATGAAAAAAACTTGTCCAAGTAAAGAAAGGTATTTTGATGGAGTGTTAAATCAGTGATGTCACTTACAAGTCGGTTTAGGTAACTTATTGGCTCAAAGAATGAAACTGAATCACGAGCGTGTTTCTTGGAAACTTGGTAAGTTAAATAATTCTTTCAATAATGCGATGTAGTAATACTTTCATCGCGGATATTTCTACATTCGTTCATCGTCTAGTTTATCAAAACATTCACTACAAGCTATTATTTACAGTAGATGTGACTTTCAAACGAATTTTGAATTTCTTTTCGTGAAAGTTCACTGATTTATACCAATCACATAGTTTAAACAAAGAACTTGGCCACACTATCTGCAGACTCCAGCTCCATTGTCGTTCATGTTTTGTTCTTAAAAGAACAGACGCTTTCACAAAATAGCTTCTTATATCTTTCTTGATGATTTTCTTCCAATTTAACATTTCACAATGGGTACTCATAATAGACCTGATAATACCCTATTGATTGTAAACTCTTGCGACATATTAGAAGATAAATTTGCACTTTTGGGAGACTCTCAAGCCACCGGTTGGTGGTGATTTGCAAATACTCCAAAGTTTGCCACTTAATTTGAAAATACTCCAAATTTGCAAATACTCCAAATAATCTCCAAATTTTCAAATACTCCAAATTTGCCACTTAATTTGCAAATACTCCAAAGTTTGCAAATGCTCCAAATAATCTCCAAATTTGCAAATAGTCCAAATTTGCCACTTAATTTGCAAATACTCCAAAGTTTGCAAATACTCCAAATAATCTCCAAATTTGCAAATACTCCAAATTTGCCACTTAATTTGCAAATACTCCAAAGTTTGCAAATACTCTAAAGGATCCTCCGATATTAATCGCGTGATTAATTCCAGTCTGCGTGGAATCTATGCTCCATTAATAAGCACTTAATGGAAACAGTGAGTCTTGTTTCCCCGAGACCCTCGTGTTTTGTCATATCTCCTAACTCCCAACTTCCAATCTCTCAACCTCCCAATTCAAAAATAGAAAAAATAGCAAAAAAATTGTTTGATGAGCATGACCTGATCACGTGGGAGTCGAAAGTTCAAGTTGTTGTTTCCCTAGGGAGCTAGTGAGTTTTGTTCGAACTAGGGAGTTAGTGAGGTTTGACCCACGACACGTGACACGTTCCCCTCCAATCGAAAAACGTATTTGAGTTGGGACGTATAACAACTTTTTTTCAGTTAAAAAAATGCTTTTTAATTACTTTCTCGTATCATGCTGCTTTCACGTGTTCAGGCAGTACAGCTATTTTACTTTAACTGATCGGTAAGCTCAGGACAGAACGAGGGCGTTGGCTGGCAGACATACGTAGTTGCAACAGTTGGAAATAGAATAAACTGTGCGCACCTTTTGCCATCAACCATTAACAGCTTGCAAATTGTGGCCATTCAGTGTTCACTATTCTGCTGAATAAGTCCAAAGTAAAGGTAAGTTGGTGTAAGATGACGGTACCTATTTGAAAAACGTACAAAGTTTTGGAAAATGCTGCTGAACAACCATGATCAACAGAATCACTCGTTCTTAATCTTATTACAAGAAGCAATGGTTCCACTTCCTTTCGATGATCTAGCTAGATGGCGATGAATGCTAAGGTGCATTTTCTCCCGACTTACTTCAAAGACCTTTATTCCATGTAGCTGATCAACGTGTTGTAAAAGTGTACTAGATTTATTTTCAAATGCCGCGTGCACATGTAAATCTCCCGCTTGCAGCGAACGATTTTAGTTGAATGAACAATCTAAGCACTTTATTTTCAGTTTCTCTCACATATTTTCTTAGTTACTTCCCAATATTGATAAGGACACGTTGAAGACTCCAATATGTAGGAAAATACGCTGCTACAGACCGGTGAAGACCAATTCTGACCACGGGTTCTTTACCGACGCGATCATCCTTTGGTGCTGATTAGAAATTCATACTGCATAATATTTTCACTGCTTTTAAGAATCGAATGGCCCAAGATTTTTGAGGGAAATAGAACAGGGGAAGCAGACTTGATAAGAGAAGTGAACTCCGTAAAAAGAAGGTGTTTTTGATGATGGCTTTCAGTTCAATATAAGCTCCAACTTCAGAACATAAAAGATTTAGTGATAATTTAGTTTTCTGGGAATTAGAAGTTGACTCAGTGGCACAAAGGTATTGACAGTCGAGTGATATTCCCCCATCCAGCGTGCTCACTATTCTCAACTTTTATTAACCTTACTCTTTCACATCAACTAACGGTTTTCAAATGTAAATCAACAAACATTGAATTGCTTTCATCTAAAACAAGCGCAATTTGGCCCGATACGAGTAAAATTAAACATTGCTCAGAACAACCAGCCCTTACGTCTTCCCCTGTTTTGACAATAGTGCAAGAAGTATTTTCATTCGGTTTGGTGGTTCATCAGCCGATAGCTTAAGTTGTTCCCTTTTTACGTGGAAATTGTAAAGATATATTAGTTGCAAACATTTGTCTGGGTTGGAAATTCCAAGAACTACACTGCGACAACCTAGCTAGGTCAATCAAAGATCTTAGTTCTAAGCGAAATGCGTCTTCATCCGTTCCTGTTCTTGTGTATGTCTTGACTCAAAACATAAGTTCAACTTACTTGTGCGCTGGTCATTTGCGAAGGCTCCTGTGACAAGTTCAAAATGAAAGAGAAACAAATAGAGGTGGCTCTTAGTGTATTTAATTCTCCTGATAGTCTGGCCTCTTTCGGAAATCCTATGCGTTGATCGATCCCAATCGCTCTGTGAAAATCAATTTGATACAACTCTGTAAAAACACCTCGAAAGGAAACGTGATGCAGCCAAATTGGCCGATGTTTCCTTGTCTGTCAAGAATTTAACAAGGTCTTATATGAACGACTCACATACAGTTTCTGACAGGACTTACAGATTTAAATAGAAGACGTTTTTCAATTACATCTGCAACCGATATATTAGTGAGAGCTTTCTATTGTGTATTCGAGCTTGTTGGTCATGCAAGACCATCAGTCTTCATCATGAAAACTCCTGCATGGCTGAAACTGTTTTCTTGGCCATCGAAGCTCTGATGCTGTGTTGTCCAAGTGAAATTGGCAGTTCAATTTGTTTGGTGTGTATAGATGAAACGAATTTGTCCAAGGTAAAGAAAGGTATTTCGATGAAGTTTAAGATCAATGATGTCACTTACAAGTCGCTTTAGGTAACTGAACTTATTGGCTCAAAGAATGAAACTGAATCACGAACGTGTTTCTGGGAAATACGATAAGTTGAATACATGATTCTTTCAGTAATGTGATGTACTAATACTTTCAATACGGTTGTTTCTGCTTTCGTTCATTGTCTATTTTATCAAAACATTTACTAGAAGCTATTATTTATAGTATATGTAAATTTCAAACGAATTTTGAAATCAATTTCATGAAAGTTCACTGATGTATACCAATCACATAGTTAAAACCATGAACTTGGCCACAATATCTGCAGACTCCAGTTCCATTGTTTTTTGTTCTTAAAAGAACAGATACTTTCACAAAATAGCTTCCTATATCTTTCTTGATAATATTCTTCCAATTCAACATTTCACAATGCGTTCTGATAATAGACCTGATAATACCCTATTGATTGTAAACTCTTACGACAAAATAGAAGCTAAATTTGCATTTTTGGGAGACAGTCAAGCCACCGGTTGGTCTCACTTGAAGTTCTAGAACATTCAAGCCACATAATTAGCTTTTCTGAGAAACCATGTTGAAGAGTGCACAAAGCACATCACATTGTTTTAATTTTACCTGTTAAAATCATTTAGATTCTAAGCGAGTTTTGAAAAGAAAACATCTGTCTATGACAGAAGTGGTAACGTTTAGTGAATATTGGTTTCAAAGTCGTGACAAAGTTGTTTCCGATTGGCCATTAAAGACAAAGTTGACAAAGTTGTGGCAAAACCATTGGGTGTAAAAATAAACCCTTTTATTGGTTGATATTAATTGCATGATTAATTCCAGCATGGGATCTATGCCCTCCATTATCCTTTTTTGGTTAAAAAATGCTCTCTAATTACATTCTCGTATCCTGCTGTTTTTACGTGTTCAGGCAGGACATCTATTTTTGTTTAACTGATTGGTAAGTTCAGGACAGAAAGAAGGCGTTAGCTGGCAGACATGCGCAGTTGCAACAATTGGAAACAACAAACTGTGCGCACCTCAATTCGCCATCAACCAGCAACAGCTTGCAAATTGTGACCATTTAGTGTTAACTATTCTGGTGAATAAGTCGAAAGTAAAGGTAAGGTGGTGTAAGATGACCTGCGTGCCTTTTTGAGGAACGTTCAAAGTTTTGGAAAATGCTGCTGAGCAACCATCATCAATAGAATCAAAGGTTCTTGAATCTTATTGCATGAAGCAATGGTTCTGCGTCTTTTCGATGATCTAGCTAGATCGCATTAAAGACTTAAGTGTACTTCATCCCGACTTATTTAAAAGACTGTTATTCCATATTACTATAATCAAGGTGGTGTAGAAGTGGACGATTTAAACGCTGCACTTGTTGATTTCCTCTTCTTGTCACAATTTCAAGTCAGAGCAAGACGGCCATCGAACTTGTTTTTCGAATGAACAATCTTAGCACTTTATTTGAAGTTTCACTTCATTTCTTGAATACTTTCCGAATCATTTCATGCGATCCACACGCCCCAATAATTGTTCAAGTTGGGAATGGGTTTTGGCAAAAGTAAGGTAACAGTATTGTGGTTCCAACCAATGCTCTCAAGACCATTCCATCCTTCGGTCGTAATTACAAACTTACACTACATATCAGTGATCTGTTGCTTTCTGCTGTTAAACAGGAAAACAGTTTAGACCTAAGCTGAAGGCGATTTTGGGGATGGCTTTTTAAGCTTATAATTAAGAAATTTTATTACGTAGTCTTCCACGATTTTCCCATCAAGTGTGTTCCGTCGCTATTCTTAGAGTAAAGCGAACCAGTTTCATTTGATCTTACACTTTCTACATAAACTAATGGTTGTCGAATGTAAGTGAATAAATATTGAATAATTCAACTGAAATTAGCGGGATTTAGCCCAATGCTAAGTGAGATTAAAAATCACTCAGGAGAGCCCTTTGGTCTTCCCAGTGCAAGGAGTATTGACAACCGACCTGACGAATATAGTGCAGTTAAGACGAAAGTGGAAAATGACGTTAACATAAAACGAAAAGATACATAAGACAATCAGTCGATACCTTGAAATATGTTGCCCTGTTACGCCGAAATCTTCATGACATACTGAACTATGAACGTTTGTTTGGAGTCCGCGAAATTTCAAGAGCCGCACTGGCAATAAAACAATATGGCGCAGGCCAAGCTAGGTAAATCTAAGACCTTAGCCGGTTAGCAAAATGCATCTTCATCCGTTCCTGTTCTTGTGCATGTGTTGACTCAAAACTGATTAAACATCTGAAGCCTACTTCGTGGTGCAACTAGTTCATCTGACACGTGTCATTTGCTAAGACTCGCTGTCATCAGTTCAAAATGAAAGAGGAAACAAACTGTATCGTTGGTTGTATTCAATACTCGTAACAGTCTGGCCTCCCTTGAAAATCCTACGCCCTGAGGTAAACTTATTCTTGAAACTGAAAGCTCACCACATAGACTATGAGCCAAGTTAAGAGTTTACGAGTGCGTGCATTTAATCCATTCAGATCAAAACTGAAAGCTGCCAACCTAAGCATTTCTTCGCTCTGTGGTCCACAGCGAGAAGACCTAGCGAATTCAAATTTTAGTACTTTGAGTTTAGACCGGCCTTGCAGGCTTTGAATTAAAGACTTTCTACAGCTACATTTACGACCGATAATATTAATAAGCCCTTACTTGTGCTGCCTTTAGAATGACTGACTGCCTTTTAGGCTTATACCCGAAGCCGCCGAGTTTATTCTTGCTCTTTGCTCAAGAACATTTTCATCGTGGAAACGGCCTGTATGGCCAAAACTGAAACCACAATAATACGGCTAGCATCGGTTTTGCACAACGTTTTCGGTTCTGATCTTGGCATGCAAAACTGAACTGATGTATTTTGAAGTGAAGTTGGCAGTTTTATTTGTTTGGTGTGTATAAAACCTGTTTAAGATAAAGAATTACGGTGCTTCGAAGGAGTTGTAACCAATTATGTCACTTTCAATCATAATCACCAACGCATTTCTGGGAAATCAGATAAGTTGAATTGCTTTCGATCTTTTCTATATCCTACCTGTAGTTTATCAGTTAAAACACTGTCCATATGATATTTCCTAAATGCACACCGCTAAGGAATTTCACTGCAGGTGAGCTTAATATTGCTGTAAGCTTACATGTAAACTTAAGTTAAAAACGTTCATATTTGGAAATAAAGTTTAATGTAGTGTTATTCTTAATTTTCGATAGTTACACTCAGTATTTAACCTTACCAAACGATGCGCCGTTTAGAGTAATGTGACATTTGATGCCAGTAAAGGACACAAAAGTTAAACAATTCCACGAAAAATGCACAACTTGGCAAATCCTGGAAGGGAAATGGAGTAAATGGGCTTAAGTATGCGCTGGTGTCAAGAGTATGCTTTTTCCAGCAGTCTACTTTGGGTATCGGAATCAGGATTTAGTAAACAATCGGGGATCTGCATATAATTAAAAAGAATCGAGTTTCTGATTTTGTGGTAAATATACCACAATCATTACTGAGTAACCTCTGTTATAACCCAGAAATTTCATGTTCCTAGCAACAAACCCTATCGACAAATTCCTAGCTAGAGTACACCGCTAAGGAATTTCACTGCAGGTGAGCTTAATATTGCTGTAAGCTTACATGTAAACTTAAGTTAAAAACGTTCATATTTGGAAATAAAGTTTAATGTAGTGTCCCTCCCTCCCCCGGGGTATCAATGCACTTCACGAATTACTACTAGTATTTACCAGGGTTTGTCCAAGTCTACTTCGAAAATAAGTCTTGACATTAATTTTTCTGCGTGACTGGTTCACATGAGACGCCATGGCTGCTGACAGGAATTACTGTCGACAGTCGTTTCCCGAAAAGTACCGAACGGATTAAATCGAAAAACATCTCTTTTGAAAGGTTTTTTCAAAGCGCAGGGCAGCTAAAGTATTTGTTTCTCGTTTGTTGGAACTTTCGCTCCGAATATCCTGGCGCAAATTTTTACATATTTAATTTCGAAGTGCTGTTTACTTGCCAGAGTTTGTAGGTCCACGGCGAAAAAAACTGCTTTTCAGGGAACTACCGCAACATTTAGATCGAGAGAGATCTCTTTCGAAAGTAATTTCAATGCACCGGACAGGAAAATTATCTTCTCTGTGTTTATACCTAAGTTTACTTCGGAAATAAGTCTTGTCATTTCTCTGCCTGACTAGTTCACATTAGGCGCCATGGCTGCTGAACACGCTATCGCATTCTAACCTGTTCGAGAGTCGTTTTTCGAAAAGTACTGAACGAATTAAGGCGAAAAAGATCTCTTTGGGGGCCTCTTTCAAAGCGCAGGACAGTTAAAAATTTTCTTACTCTTTCCTTGCGAATTGCGCTTCGAAAATCCAGGCGAATTTTTTTTTTTTTGGCATACTTATTAGCCATTAACGTTTAATGTTATTACGTCATTTAAATTGACCAGTTAGGTATCTTTCTTAAAATGGTCTCGCAGTATGACCGCGCCATAAAATTAGATTGAAAAAGATTATCATTGGAAGAAGCCCGGCCCATGCATGGAGGATGTGTTCTCTCAGATCATATTCTCTTGACATTGACTGGTTGAGGACAGAAATTAGGCCTTGGTTGACACACATGCGCAATAACGACAATTGACAATGGAATAAACTGTGCGCATCCTTTGCGCAACAGCTCGAAAATTGGTTTTTGATGTCGAAACCAAGGTGAGTTGATATAAAAAGACTGCGTAGTTCATTTCTATCGAAATTTATCTACTTTGACCTCGGTAAATGCACCGAAATGCATTCAGGTCTTCGGGAACGATAAGCCATGGGCGTTTTTTTCCGCTATGGCAACGACAGGCCATGACCAAAAAAAGGTATTTTGTTTCTGTTTCCTATGACAACGATAGGCCATGGACAATTTTGCTTTCAGTTTAATTTATGATACCTTTTCTTTCAAATTAACTTTTTTGGATTAGTTTTTAAATCTATTTAACAGCAAATTTTGTTTACGTTTGAAATTACTTTCATATTTAAAATCATTTTGTTTTTATTTTGTTTCTTGAGCTATTTTCTTTTGATTTAAATTAATGTCTTAATTTATTTACTTTTGATTTTAAATTAGAATATTTTTGTGATAAAAAGCAAAATGACATTAAAAAAGAAGCTAAAAAAAGCAAAAAACAAAAAAGCAAGTAAAACATAAATTTACAGGAAACTTGTTAAGACAATTGGTATTTTTTTGTTATGGCAGTCCCAGGCCACCATAGAGTGGTATTGAGGGGGATAAACAGCTTTTAGGCAGGTTTCCTATAACATTTTCGGATGAAATGAGCCGTATTAATATTTTGTTCATTTGTTTGGGGTCGGACCGTTTCAGATCATTTCACTTCTTATTTCCAATTTATTTAGGCGGAATTTATTTGGAACTTGTTCCTACACTTTTACACTTACACTTTTGATGACCACGGTTTGATTTTTTTCTTTTACCGGTTATACATTGCCGGATTAGCATCTCGACGTTTTGAGCTTTATTATTATTATTATTATTACTTTTTCCGAGATCGCCTGTTTACAAAATTAGAATAAATGCGCGATTCTGATTTGCTTCAAGATATTTCAAATCGATTAATCGTCCTTAATGCTAAACAGCATTCCAATTTGGCCCATTACTGTGTCTTAACGGACCCAAAGCGTTTGTGAATTGGTGAATGAAAAGGAAATCTCTTGCGTATGTAATAAAAACCATTCACAGTGTTGCCATTCGATGACAAACTAGACATAACGGCAGACAGGAAGTTAAACAAAGTTAAAGCGCAAAATTACCATAGCAACGTTTGGCGTGAAATTTCTTGATTCAATAAACCTGTGAAGCCCACGATTGTAAGCGTAATTTGCCATTCACGATATTAAAAGGTGATCAAATGTCAGGTCTTTTACAGATCCTCCGTACTGACCTCCCTTGCATCATTTGTATTTAATCAAATGATATAATTTTACATTAAGTTTGGTCAAAATTCTTATACAGTCGAAATTCTGCACAACGGCCACTTTGGGGACAGATGAAAGTGGCCGTTGTAGAGAGGTGGCCGTTTGGGGGAGATAGGGCTGCAACACGACACCGGTTTATTTTCCTGGGGTCCATCATTTTTACCTTTAAAAACTGTTAGTGTAGCTTGTAAATACGTAACACAATCAAAATATTCAATTAACAGAAACCACACAAGAACCGAGACCAACAGCGCGCGGTATGGATCAGCTGTTCGTGACCTTTTACAATAAAAAATGAGGTTTTGCATACAACGTTCGTCAGTTGTTGATTAACTGGCCGCTGTCGAGAGGTTAGTTTTGGCAGTTGGGACGCCCTTTAGTGGTCGTTGCCGTTGTGGAGAGGTGGCTGTTATAGAGAGGTTAAAATAAGAGTGAATGTATGGACTGTCCGAAAAAGAAAAGTGGCAGTTGTAGAGAGGTGGCCTTTTGTGGAGAGGTGGCTGTTAGTGGAGGTTCGACTGAAATTTCCCTTACCTTAAGGCTTGGGAAATGAGAACGTGCGTGAAATTCACTCGTCACTCGCTCCCCTCCCATTATGTTATCATTGGTGCATTTCGTGACTATTAGATGACGTAGCGATCGTTTCACAGTTCGCGCGTGTTTTTCTCACGTGCTGCGCTTACGCGCGTGCTTTTTCTCAACAGCTCAGACTGTGCATTTGTGCAGAGCGGTTGTGTGTTACCAGGCAAAATGACCGACGAAGAAAAGGATTTGAGGTAAGTTGTGGAATTTTATTTAGTAGATTACGTGGTAGATGCAGTCGGCCACTTTCTAATTTATATCGAATGTCGGCTGAGGGTTGATCGCATTTTGTGCTCTAAGCTAAGGCTGTCCTGTCTGTGCTTGTTGCTCGATGACTTCGATGGGTCTCGATGGCTTCTCGGGAGAATTTTGTCGATGGGAGATCATCTATAAAGTTAACATAATTAAAACTCATGAATCCCAGTGAAAAATTCAATATCTGTAGTCGCTGAGAAAACCCTGACAAATTCAGAATCGCCTCGCCCAGAAATAGGTTATCATGTAGGGTTGTGCACAATAATTAGAGAGGAATAGTCACGTATAAGCTTACATGAATGTAGTTGCGAGCTTACTTTTTGTGTTCAACTCTTTCATTTCCTCTCATTAACTTGAGAAAGTATATCTACTACTATTTCGTAAATTTTATGTGCGTGAGTTTTTAGTTTAGAAATGAAAATGTTTTGGGTGGGGTTGTAAATGTCCAACACCTTTTATAAGCTTCCTTTTCTGGTTTAATTCAGTATTTTTTTTCTTTACTTATGTGATGTGAGCTGAAGTCATAGCTTCAGAGAAAGTTCTCTTATATATTCAGCTACAATTGCTATGATTTTCAAGAAGTATGGGATATTTTTCTCACTCTGTCTGACCTTTCTGCCCAGATATATCATATTAATTGTCACAACCAACTCACGTGATGAAACATACATGGACAAAAATAACAATCCTTACAATGTAAGCTGTTATCCAATATCATTAAATGACAAGACTGTATTAACCGCACATGGCTAAGGTAAATATTTTCATATATCTGACTGCACCCACCCCTGACTGTTTAAGAGGTCGTTTAATAATTATTACCTTCTGGTTTAGTTGCACAGTATTGCAATGCATATCACAAATTAATCACAGTGTGTCCAGGCTCATCACAGATCACTCACAGTCAGTGGTGCAATACTGTAAAAATTAGTATGAAACTTAATATGACTTTAAAAAGTATATTTACTTGGTCTTGGTGGTGACTTTCTCAAAGGTATCCGACAGTCAGACACAGCTTGAATTACACAAGTTACATTTTGAATTTGTCAACAATGCATGGCTGGTATACTAGGAATGGTTTCTTCTCTCTCTGCTATAAATCCCTTGGTTGTCAGTACTATGCCAAAGTTCTAATTGAAAGCACATCAGTGATGTTGCAGACTATGGGTAAATTCATTAGGGGCTGGGCTCCACGAAAATTGACCGGCTGTGAGGACGGTTTTGCCCACCTGGATGTACCATCTAGAGGAAAGTTTTTCTTGTAAAGAAGTTTGTTCAAAAATTTTTGCCAGCCTATAAAAACCAATAGACCATTTTACAGTTGTCTGTTTAGTGACCTGGCCTATGAATGGTAGTGAGACAGTGCAGGTGACCTTGTTTTGATAAAGACCTCACTGTTTTTGTTAACTAGTTGACATTTAAATGAGAAAAGCAGAGAGGTCTGTATCAAAGCAAGGTCAGCTCCAGCCTCCCTTGCATTCATAGGCCAGGTAACTAAGCACACAACTGTAGAATGGCCTACATGTATTGGCCTTCTGCTGTAAACATTAACATAACCCCTGCAGACTTGGGCAACAAATTCAGGAATAGATAGTATTAAACCGTTTGCTGCAAAAAAGTCACTGAGGAGTCCATGCCTTTTGGAGTTTATGACACCTTAAGAGTTAATAACTTTTGTTAAAAAATCTCTTTTTCCCAATAACTCAGGGACATTTTAATATTTTATTTTCATTTTTTTTTTAAATGTTCCGGTAACCTTAAATAATGAACTTTAATTTCATTGAATTTGGCAAAAGTAGTCCTGTGAACGTTTGGAGTAACCTAGAAAGAAACTAAATTTTGTTATTCTTTCCTTTCATACCACAAGGAAAGTGTTGATTAATTAACTTAAATCTGGCAGAGGTTATAAGTGCACTTTGTTGGGTGTGTTAAAAGTGTAGTACTTTCATGGGTAACCAACTTGGAATACTGTGCAGTAGGCTCTTCATTTTCATTATTTACATTTTCTTTTGTCTTCATTTTCCACAATGACAGTAACTTTTCACTCTCTTCCATCTCTTTTTGTGATGACTTGTTTGACTTCATCTTTGTCCATCCCACTGTCTAAAGAATGGGGAGAAAGTTCTCTTTGTCAATGCAAAAATTTGAATTAAACATTTTAATTAGTGACTGAATTAAAAGAAATGGGTTTTGAATTTCGCTTCAGTCGGCTTGCCATACAGTATATCCTCCAAGTCATATTGCTTGTGTTTAATTTATAAATGATAGTGTTTCTCTGTTCAAGTGTGGTTAATTAATCTTTCCAGGCTACCTTGCCACATTATTCCAGTGAAGACTCCATTGCCAGACAAATTTGACTGTTATGTCCTTGTGTGTGAGAATCTGGAGTGGAGTAACCAAGACTGGGATTTTTTGAAGACCCCAATCTTGGAAGCAGCAAAGGTAAATTAAAGCACCCTGTAGAATTAATCTTGCAGTCAAGTATTATCAAGTTATCCAGTGCAACTGGGGTCTGTGAAGTGCATGAATGTAGGATTGAATAGCTGCCCATCCTTTAACTAACATCGTTCCTCTAACGTAGAGTGGGCATGGTCACTTATCCTCTGAACAAAGTGGTATCGGGAGTTGTGTCTCTTCGGTACTCACTTCTTACCACAGTACACGTGCAGTGTTAGAATGAATGAAAATATAAACATGCCTTTAAGTTAACCCTCATTTTTAATAGGAACAGCAAAGGGGCAGAGCCTTGTGTCTGCATCATGGAGGTGTCCTTTTGATATTTAGGGATTTTATAAATTTTGATTTCTGTCAGGGACCAAGTTAACAACCACTAGATACATGCATGTGTCCATATTATGGAGTTGTCTGCGAGTAGAGGTTTGACTGTACACATAATACAAGGTGTATTGATTTCACATTTGTTTGCTTGTTTTACAGGTGGACAAAGCTGTTGGTGTTGACACTTTGTTGTTTGCTGATACGGTTCCAGTGGTATGTACTTAAGTGTGAGCATTTGTTTTGGAAGCACTTTACAGGGTAACTTCTAATGTAAATTATCACTTAGCAGGAAACTTTTGCTTCTTTTCTTAGGTTCATGCACCAACTGGCCCTGTTAACAGAGATTATGATGATGTTAGGAGGTACGGTGAAGCAGCTGGAAAAGGAATCAAAAGGTAATGCAGTACTCTGTCTCTAAAACAGCTAGATGTATTTCCACCTT
>Ga0126339_10001337_pt1 | contig 16527 bp, 9 predicted proteins | sample OrbTmetagenome_2_FD_92532 | JGI IMG/M metagenome (GOLD analysis project Ga0126339, IMG submission 92532) | Coral microbial communities from Petempiche,Puerto Morelos, Mexico - Orbicella T R C metagenome | ecosystem: Host-associated > Invertebrates > Cnidaria > Coral | place: Petempiche,Puerto... | reverse complement strand
GAAATCCTTCTTATTTGGATGCCTTTTGTAATAATCAAGCTCGTGGAATTTCCAACCCAGCCGGCAGTCATGGCTATTCCACGCCAGGCCCATCTGGCTTCCACTTTTCTTTGGTTTGCTGTCGCTGTCCTTCACCCCGTCACATATGGGGCTTTGTACAGACCGTTTTCAAGAGAACTGCTGAGAATTGTGCCGACTAGATTGCGCCAAAATAAGGCACATGCTGAACATGCCATCTGACATGATTATACTGACGTCCTGGACTGTATCTGAAAGCGGTTAAGCAAGTTGAGCTTTTGCAAGTTTGCAACACTGCAACAAATAGTCACGTCCTGTAGTCCTTTGATTTTTGTATTAACATAACCATTTAGTCTGGTAAATGTATAGCCACGACAATTTAAATATAACGACTGTTTTGTTTAAGAATTCTTGGCAGTAATGAAATAGTAACTTCAAAGTAAAACAGATGACTCAAGCAACCTCGTTTCCAGGACTTTTAGCCCTAGGAACAAGGTTCCCGCGCAAGGGGCCCCACCGAATAAAGGAACTATAGAGCACGCGCCGATTACATTTTGATGACGCGGGTCCCTTCTCATTTTTATTCCCCTTCATCTAGCTGGTGTTTTTCAGATATAATGACATTAATATGACAGTAAAACAGATTATAATACCTCGCCCGGCTCAAGGCGAAGGAACCTGGCATAAGGTATGCTATGAATGCTAGGAAACCAGCATTCCTTTGTGGTACTTTCAGTTTTCGCCGCTTGCATCCCCTCGTGAGTTCGTCTTTTAAAATTTGTTCACTGTTAATTGGTCACTATATAAAACGTTTCTGTGTAATCAAGGCAAACGTTTCAAAACTTGGGTGGTCTTGAGTTAGACGCTGGAGGAAGCGTGATCGCTGACACTCGATGGGCTTTAAGTTAGTTTGCTAAATTAAGTTGACGTAAAAAGGCTTGCAAACTACCTAAGTGTAGCAACAACAAGAACAATTTATTTCATTATTCCCATACGAGTACATAGCATTACCTAAAATATAATATAGCAATTATATTGTAACTAAATTACAAAAATTTAAAATGTATTCTGTCTGTAATCCATGCATGAATGTATATAGGCGCTACGCAGCTGTATTGAATGGAGCGTTTCACGATTCGGCGCATGTCTGCATTATTTATTCTCCCGTACAGGCTTTTTGGCACAGGCCCAGTTTTTCATTGTTTAAGAGCCAATCGTAAGCAAGTTACCTAATTTTTCATGCGAATAGCCGTAAAATCATCAACCATAGGATACATCGCACGGGTCAACACTAAATTCAACGGTCGACAGCGTCAGCAAAATCCACTGAAATCTTCTCAGAATTTTGGTCATTCGCCATTCTTCCACGACTAACTATAGCATGTGCCTAATGAAGTACATCTGAATGGGGTTTTAAATCGATAACATTAATAAGAAACGAACAAAAAATATTTTGATCTACAGACATGCACCGAACCGGGAAACCTCCCTTTTAAGTTTGCAGAATAAGGGGCCAACATTATTAAAAAGAAAAATATAAAAACCTTCAAGCGTGAGTTGTCGTAAAGGTGACAGGAAAGTAGAAAATACACTATTCATGTTTCAGTCCGTGACCGATGACAAGACTCTGCTCCTCAAAGTGTATCGTTTACTTATAGATTATAACACAGGCGGCCCCGACATCATGAATACGATTAGTACGTGACATTATGCTGTTGGCGATTACCTTACAAATTTAGCCGTTTATAAAGACAATGTATGAGAATGCTTCGAAAATTACTCTAAATGCTACGTGTAGAAGATAATTTGAATAAAATGACTTACCTTATGTTTGCATTACGTTATTTTGATGTCTCTGGGCTCCTGGAGGTGGTTTAGAGCCATTTAGGCGAGTTTTACTTTCTGGCTGTTTGCTTCCCCTAAAGAGACATAAGGTAAGCCATTTTATTCAATTTATTTTCTACACGTAGCATTTATAGTAATTTTCGAAGCATTCTCATACGTTGTCTTATAAACGGCTCAAATTCTAACGTCTGGGCTGCCTGGAAAACTTATAAACACTTTAAAAGAATGAAAACTATCTAAATCTTCTCTTATTAAACTAATAAACACTACAATTTAAATATAGCGACCGGTTCTGCTCAAGAGTTCTTGGTAATAATGAAAGAAATAACTTCAACTGAAGTAAAATAGATGACTCAAGCAGACTCGTTCCCAGAGTTTATTCTAAGGGAAAAGCTCTGGGAACGAGTTTGATGACTGAAGGAGATGCTAGATGACTATCAAGGCCGCCCGGATACGCAGCAGGCTTTTATTGATTGTCAACTGGCATATTGCGCTCCCGGCACCACTCAAAACGTTTTGGAAATTCTGCGCGAATTATGCTCGTTTCTCTAAATTATGCTTCTCGTATCAAAATTACGCTACTTGGTTTTATAGAAAAGATACCTCCTGCAAGAACTAATCAAAAGGAATATATTTTATATTAAAAGAGGACGGCATAGCTTATTGCTTTAAGCATAGAGATTTTTCAAGAATAAAAACACATGGAATTGTGACCAGACAAATCTGGTACAGAAAATCCGACATGCGTTTCAATGCATAACTTTCACAAAATGCACTAGATGGATAAGATGTCCGCCTAAAACACAAAACTTACGTAGAACAACAAATCCTGAAAATTTAAGCTCAATTGGGCAAATCCTTCTCAAAATATATTTTCCCAAAGCAGAGCTTTGTACTTACAGTAACAAAAATGCTTCCCAAAATAAAACTTCAATACCTCAAGATTCAAATTCCGGTAAAAACAAAGGGCTAACAAAACTTTATCTGTTCTTTTTTCTTCGGCAGCTGATCTCACGTCGACCAGGGTAAGTCTTCTTCTCGCTCGAAAGGTGGCTTCATGTCTTCTGATAGCGCACAACGCCACGATGGAGATAATCAGGTTTAACAGCGCTATGTAAATGGCCAATGTAATCACTGTATTAAATATGTTTACAATTTGGTTTTCACGGCTCAAGGGCCTAGTGCAGAGCAATGATCGTTTTGGAGAAAATTGAAACGTAGTGTCACCAAGTATTGTGGGAAAAATCAGCTCGACTACATCTCATTAATACCCAGATTAAGCGAGAACCACTTATTGTGGGATAACAACTGGGTAATGTTTAAAAATCTACGCGCCACCATGATTGTCAGCAACTACAAAAGCACCCATGTTAAGGTGAGGAACACGAATCCCTGAATGTCGCACAAAGTCTGTCCAAACATCTACTCTCCCGCCACCAGTGAGCCCGCGGTGAACGGCATGACCAGGCAAGAGGTAAACACGTGTTTGCAGTTGAGTGGAAACGCGGCTTCTTGTACAAAACAAAACAAATCAGCAAATTCCCTGTAAACACAGCGAAGTTGATCAACAGCATCAGTCCTCCTTCGACGGTCAGAGTCATGATTTTATCGGCACTTGGCGTTGATTGGATTTCTATTTTGTGGGCTACTGTCAACTTTTCTGCAAGCTGTTGAAAAGAGAATCATGAAATTACTGGGTAATAAATACTTTTCTTACATTGTCAGAATCTTTATAGACTAATGCAATGGAAATCTTTCGCGCAAAGATGCCCACTCATCAACTTTTGTTGTCTTTTGGCCTTGTTATAATAGTTTCCATTATTTAGTTTTAATGTGGGATGTATCTTAATTATCTCTAAGTTATTGCAAATAATGTTTGTAATTAGCAGAGGGCTAGACAGACCAAGATGGCTCTTTAAAAGGTTGTTTGTTTTATTTGATTGACAATTTCGCTGGATTATTGCGGTCTGTATTTAAAAGTAATTTAGTCCTTTAGCCTGTTTGATCTCCGTTTGAGAATTACGGTTTTTAATCAGTCTAATCTCGCGACTCGGTTCTTTTAATTTATGTAAAGTGTACTTTCTTTTGGCCTTGTTTAGTTTCTGTCGTTTAGTTTTAGTTTGTGGGTCCCGGCATCTTGATTATTCTTAAGCTATTGTAAATACAATTAAGTAGTGTTTGTAATTAGCAGACGACCAGACAGACTAAGGCCCAGTTCAGACGCCGAACTTTCCATGAGCCGAACCAAATACATTGAATTAAGTTCATGAAAAGTTCGGCGTTTGAATCGAATTAAGAAGGGCTATTCGAATTTGGAACAGCCAGCCGTTCTTCCCGCCTAGCTTATCCGGGAATTTTGGGTTTGGAACGGCTTTGATTCAGAGGTCGAACTTTTCATGAGCCGAACCTAATGCATAAATTATTATAACGTATTTTCCAAGCAGTTTTCAGTTTGCCTGAAAATCGCTGACACTTCGATGTGATTTAGTTTAAACTAAATAAAGTTCGGTGAATTAAGTTCGACGTCTGAATCAACAGGTGTACTTTTGATAATTTGGATCGGTCGATCCAAATTCGAATTAAGTTCGGCTCATGAAAAGTCTGAACTGGGCCTAAGATGGCACTTTAAAAGTTTGTTTGTTTTTTTTCATTTATATTTTTCGCTGGATTGTCGTGTGGTCTCTGAAAGTAATTAAATTCCTTGACCTCCGTATGACTCCGTTTGAAAATGGTTAATTAATCTTGTGGCACAACAAACACTATTCTCGGGTCAAGACTGTTTTCACCAGTACAATCCGTTTCGTTTATGATACCGTTGCTACGGCTGCGATCGGTGGAAGCTGGCCCTGTGACATATTTCGAGTCTGCTCAATTGTTATATATTTCAAACCAATCCAGGACCTTATAAATTTTTAATGATGACCTCAAAAAATATTTAATAAAACCGATAGAAAAAAAGAAAACACTCCAAAAAGAACATTATCAGTAAAGTGATAAACTTTGTAGTCTCAGTCAGCGATGTAACCAAAACATTTCAAAACGGTCGATTGTCCCCACAGATGTGCTGAGCAGTTTGAATTTGAGAAAGCAAGGGAAATACAAAGAAATTTACTCGTAACCATATTATGGAAGTTAGTTGAGTTCGGAACTGTCTAAAATTGACGCAGCGTGGAGAGATATAAAAGTGGTATATCATAACGTACCGAGATTTAGTTGCTTCTGCAATCAGTTTGTTGCTCCTGTTGATTAATTAACAACATTTTATATGTAATGTGCCTTAGGTTCTTAATTCCTTTAGTCACGGAATCGTTGTTCCGGCTGATTACCGATGAACAACAGTTCTTAATGCCACGATACGAACATAGCTTATTACCTCAGGATCGCGGGGAGGGGAGGGTGGGTATTCACTTATATAGGCCGCGTACTTGCTGCTGCAAGCTCTCCCGGGCTGAAAAAGTGTCTGGTTTAAAAACTGCTAAATAGTTCTTTAGATACTTTTTTTATGAATAGTTACTCGATCTTCAACCAAAAACTGACAGAAAATAAAACACATAATAAAAGGTTAATATTGAAATGGTTTGAAAAAAAAAATGCCAGTGCTTCCTGAAGAGTAAAGGTCACAAACAAATCACATCTTTTTATCTGAAGTGTATTTTAATACAAATTACGAGGGGTTACACTCCTTCCACCCTCCACACCCCATCTCCTCCCTTCAACCGGGTTTACTTATCATATCAATTTTTGAAATAGGATTTGTCCGAGTCAAAAGAAGGATTAATTACGCTCGTTCTTCTCAGTTTCCGCGAACAGTAAAAAGTCTTCCTTTTGTTGTCTAATGTATTTTTTCATTTATTCGTTTGATTGTTATTAATTTGAGCAAAACTAATCAAGAGCAAACTGACACTTCATTAGTGTTTTCCTTCAATGAGTCTTGCATAATGCCATTCAACCGATCTTTTGTTGCGAATTTCTTTTGTTGATTATGACGTTTACACGAGACCAGCTGATTTCGGCTAGGATATTTTGTTGAATGATGTTTGATAAATTAGCTTTTACTCTGCCAGACCTTTACTCCTTTCAGTTTTTATACCAGTTTTAAACTAGTCACTCCTTTATTAACTTGCTCGCTCGCTCTTTGACTGATGTCATTTCAAATGCCGAGGCACATTACGCCAATATGGAGTAAATTAATTCGTGTAAAGGAAATTAAATTAATGACAACTTCGTAGTAAGTGCCGATGGATGATCATATAAGACAGCAAGCTAGTAAACAGAGTTCACAAATGGTTTCTAAAGAGAGTAAATGCGTCGTTGATCAGTTGAACGCACGCGTCAACCAATCCAAGAGGAGGTCGCCTGGACCGAAGTCTCTCCGAAGCAAGCTGTTACGTTGATTGCAAATTCCTTTCTAATTGGGTCATATATCCACGCTCTCTACATCGATATCCAGGCAAGATATCCCTTCGCGGTGTAGACAACCATAGCTTTCGACCCAAGCCGCGCACCCTACGCTTATTTGGTTTGCATTGAACAAGCAGCTGATGACAATCAGCTGCTTCATGAGGTACCAAGATCCTGTTTTGTGGGCGTTGCTTGGAATTTTTTTCACCCTAACACATTATATCATGTCATACTTTTTTGGCCCTATCCCCTAAAAGGTTCTGCAAAAGCTCCCGCTGTGGACCTTTTGAGACTGCACGCTATAAGAGCTACCAAAACCGCTATTTCAATCTCTAAAAGGTACTACGAGCACCCCCGTCATTTTTATACGGATATCCTCCCCCAGAGGCTTCCACACCGTTCAGTTCAGTCATTCCAAGATCTTTCACTACTTCCGTTACTGTAGAACAAAATGCTGTGTAGCTACACTTGATTATCAGTTCTCTCACACTGCGAAGTTTTCTCAAAGTGACTATTGGTGACCAAAGTACCTTTGAAGCAGGTTCACTACTGATTGAAACACGTGCGGTTTAAAGTGCACAGCATCATAAGGTTTTCCAGGCAGCCCAGTCCCCTCAGGATATGAGTCGCTGATAGGAAACACGTCTAACACGTCGATCCCTGCTCGGCACATGGCGTGCATGGCGTAAGAGTTAAACAACAGAACACGCTACAAAGAACAGGACAGAGGAAACTTTTGTGAGTAGAGTTATGTTATTTGAAAACAGTTTGCGTCCCTCTATTCACGTTCAAATCAGACTGATTTGTATCTCATCTCCCCTTTCCGATTCGACCCGAACCGACCCGACCCGAGAAAAGCAAATACATTTCAACCGCAGTTTACAGACACCCTTTTTATGTAGACTTAATTGTTACAGACAGTTGTCTTTGCTCCCTATCTGTAGCCCTACGTTTTGCCAAAATAAACTGACCAACCCCCGCCCGTCGGTTTCTCTTTGTTTCTCTGTGTTACCAACCATGTCCGCCTCAATTGGAGATGGAGGAGCGGGGAAGGAATTGCACTTAATTATTACTGGTCATATCTAGAAACAGAAATGAACGTTGCCAAAACATAATTTTGTGGAGTAACACACTTGACATTGAAGTTACCCTTGACAATTTTGCGCGCGAACAATTTTTCGAATCTCGAATAACATTCAAACAACCACTTACATAACGTAATTTTTGTTTCTAAAAAAAGGGAAAAGGCAAAATGGAAAAAGACTGACGTAAAGTACAGCGCATATTTTCCATACAAGGGTTTCGCACAGGTGAAGTTTGGTTGTTTGCATTCTTGAGGTCATCTTACCTGGTAGGTCAAAAATCTGATGCTTGTTGAATGGCGAGCATTGGTTCTTGGATCACCATATTTCTCTTTATTAATGGCAGTCGTCGTCTTCCAAATAAGTTGTCCTCTAAACCGCCATGATTTCTTGTTCGTCTTGAATTTTTCATTTAGCAATCTTATAGTCTTATCTATAAGCCCCATGTAGGTGGTGAAGTTTATAGTGTGCACGTAGTGCAGACCTAGATTGAGAATCAACACACTTTTGTCGCTGTCCATGAAAGGCTGAGAAATGACGTGAAAAATTTCGGTTAACACTCTCCTGACACTGAAATCCTTGTCGTCGTTTTCTAGTCTTCCTCTCGTCAAGTTCCTGCCAGGAATTCTGTATACCCAGTTGTAAGTGTTGTTACATCTTTGGAAAATCTTTTTACATAGCGGCTGCCTAATAATGGATTTATAAAAAAAGTCCCCGACTGAATCACCGTAAATCCATAATGTTTCTAGTTTCCCAGCTGGATTTCTGTTTCTTGTCTGAGGTGCCTCTAAAAATTTTAACGTATGAAAATATTACGAAATAGATATTAAGAGAAATAGAGAAAAAATGTTCATCGAACAGATGCATCTAAAATGTCTCGCACGGTTTCTACCCACATCGGCTATACTCTTGTTTATGAAAAAAGGCCAGTTGCATTCTAAGAATTAAGGTCAAACCGGCACACAGGTTAAAAATTGTGTTTGAAAACCTGGGTGTTTAAAGCCCCAAGGTGTGGGGGGGGGGGGGAGGGGGACTTCCGAATAAAAAGGGGGGGGGTGCTTGGGGAAAATTTTGAAAAGAATCCCCACGAGGTACAACGATCCTGTTTTGTGGGCGTGGTTTGAAGTTTACTTCAGCCTCAAGAGGTACCAATTTTAAAACAACTCGTTATCTCCCGTCATTTTTTTTTTTCAGCTCAATACCCAATAAGGTACCACGAAAGCTCCCGCTGAGGATCTTTTGAGGTTGAACACCCTAAGAAGTACCAAAACCTCAGCTTTTCAGTTTAACCCCTAAAAGGTACAACGAGCACCCCTGCACCTTTTATATCGGAATTCCCCAGGGGGGTTTCTCCCCCCCTCCCCCCTCCCAGCTATACTCTTATTTAGTAAATCAAAAAAAAAATACTTGTTGCATTCTAGAAATGAAGATGGAACCGGCACACAAGTTTAGAACTGTGATTTCAAAATAGAGATACTTAAAGGGCCTACTCAGCCACACCTTTGTTGTTGTTTACATACGAGAGTTTGGCTATTATATTTTATTCAGATCATGTCCAAATGAAGGAAATTACTATGAAACTACTAAAGATAATTAAACATACTTTTAGGAACGCAACTTACAGTAAAGCAATAAGATTTTGCTTCACCATGCAATATTGATGGCATTGAAAATGGCTGACTAGGGCCCTGTAAGGTTCCTTCGGGTACGTATATAAACTCGTTTTCAAGACTAAAATCTTTTCAAAAGTTAGAGTCTTTGTAAGAAAACTAAAACTCTTAAACTGAGTCTATGCTTTCTCACTTCTAACCTAATGATGGAGAGTTTAAGGGCAATTTTCTTGTTTCCTGACAGTAGCTAACTACATGAACAGAGTCAATAACTCACCGCTAATGAGATATGGTTTCCACGTTTCATTCATCCATCTTCCATTACCATCCCACATTTCAGAACATCTGATTCCACAAGGTACATTAACGGAGCCAAATTTATCGATGACCTCTGATGATCGAAATGGTATCCATATAAATTTGTTCTAGTAAAATTCCCCAAATCTACTATATTAGCTTGCGCAACTTGTCTTATGGAGAATGCAGATTGAGCCCAGACTCACAATGACTTATGAAGAATTATTGTCTTATTCCTATATTCTCTTTACAGGAACTAGTCTCCTTTGCAGGACAAGGACTTGAGGGTTTATTGACTTGATGAATATGAGGACTGGAGGAAAGTTTGTTTGGCTCTCGATTATCGCGTAGAACAGCGCGTTTTTATACGAGCTAGTTGGCCAGAGTTGATATCGTCTGCCTGTGAAATGCAATCTCCGGTCGATCCCTGCCCTACTTGACATTTGCATGTGTTCAAGTTCGATAGCATGAAAGCGCGCACGTAACCAAGAGATTATGATCTAACTGATAAAATTTCTCGTTTGATCGTGGTCGCATAAAACAGGATTTTATTTGTTCTTACTTTGCGGAAATTTCAAAAATAACACTGGAATATCAAAACAAAATTGCATCTACTGCGTGTACTTACTTTGAAAAAGTAGCTCGGTTGAATGTGGAATAAGAATAGTAAATGGTGCACCGTCCCATAAAGGACTCAATAGAAATGGTTTGTCGTGGCCAGGAAGAGCATTTGGTGCTTGATATCTACCTTGCACATTCCCTGGTAAATAATGGAATATAAAGTAAAATAAGTTTCGCTGGCAGTCTATAACTAGGAGTGTCCACCTCAGACTTTGTAAGAATCTTTAAAAGACGAGGATCCCCTAATGTATAAGTTATTTGCGGGGAGACATTTGGTGGGAAAAAATAACTGCATTTCTTATGAGCAAGTATGAAGAAAGGGAAGGAAGTCAATAGGACACTGTTTAAAGTAAGTTGTTAAAAAGGAATTCATGGAAAACTGTAAGGGATATCATGTACGGTGACTGCACCCTATAATCTAAGGAAGAGTTCAGCGAGGCCGGTTACTGAGTTTCGACAACTACTACATGTCGTTTACTAGATAGAAATACTCATTGCGTGTCAGAGGTTGCATACGCGAATCCTGGGTCCCACTGAGTTTAATATTCTACGTAGATATATATGAGGCGCACAATTTGACGCTTCTGAGCGACTCACGTAATGGGATTGAGTTAGTCCATTAAATGTATTGCTGTTACTGACCTTTAATAAACCAGTCGCGTGGAGGGTCTTTATAGCCATCACACAGTGAATACTCCAAAACCACTTCCACGTGGTATTGTCCTGGTTCTAAAACAAGAAAAATGACTTCGTACTTTCCATTACCATGATCAACTACTGTTGGAGACATGGAAGAAGGGCCTCGTACATGAACCCGCCAAGAGTCTCCTCCAACCTTCTTGTCCAAATTGTCCCGTGTTACAGACTGTATTTCAAATCGACTAAACTGCCCGGCAGGTCTGATATCCCACAATATCAGATAGCTTTTAGCCGCATCTGTCCTGCTTTGGGAATGTTGAAAGCCCTTATTCTTGCCCCATTCCATGTTTTCTGCGCATGGTCGTAAAACTTGTTTCCAGTCCATTCGCATTCGCTTTAAGCGACACCATGTCTCGAGAAAGTCCGCGTAACGCGCGTTGTCGCGCGTGTCGTTGTTCATTATCCTCGCGTGTAGCTTCCGTGACGCGATGTGAACTCTGTAATGATGGTGGATCCAGTATAGGTACGCAAAAAAACACAATGTTGCAACAGTTACTATTTTCCGAGAGATTAGCCTGTTGTTGCATGTCCATGCTGCTAAGGACGTGCGAAAACTCATCCAGAGCTGGCCAGCATCAGTTTCAAAGCAGTATATGTTTCCCTTGTCCCGTTATTGTCTCCGGATAGCACCTGCGGGAAAAACTGAAATGCAACGTTCTATAGAAATCAAAATTCATATATGTTATTCTGCGGAACAATAAATAGCACCGTAGGGGCAATCCAAGCTTAGCTTAGCACTGCATCTCGCTATTTCTATTTAGAACTAAAAAGTAACAAACCTTTTCATAGTGCTTAAGACTGAATGGTCTGATTTTGCCATGGTGTAAAATAGTTTTGCAACCTTCTCTCGTGGTATACCCTTGAATATCCTACTGGTCTCGATCTTTTCATTTTAGATTCTTGGTATACACACTCACTGGCTGCCTGGCTCCGCTAGCCCCTATGACTATTCCAAGCAGCTAGTACTCTAATTTTTACTTTTAATATTTTCATTGTTGTAATTTGTTATTTTGAGCAAGAGTGAATGCAAATAAAGATTGATTGATTGATTGACATAAAGGCTCGACTTGTGTATACCGAGAAAATACCAGTGACTTATGAGATGTTCCATGATGTATCACTCGAAAGCGCTGCATTACTAGTATTTACAAGCGATGATTATTATAAAACGTTGCGACATTAGAACTAAATTAACTACGATGATTGCAAACTGGACAACATGTTTCACTGGCAATACCCTTGTAGCAACAAGGATTTTGTTTCCATATTGTGTTATATCATTCGTTTTGAGTTACAAATTCCTTTCAATAAAGAACCAGAATATTTTTATGCAAGATAATTTCGATATTATTGTCTCTGAGTCAATTCTTTCATTACAATCTGTCTGCTATTTGTGTTCCTTACGAAATGGACGGTCTCGTCCCAGTCTCTCAGTTCACGATTGAAAGAGAGATCTGAGAGAAGACTCCCTGATGTACGGTATAGCCCTTGTTTCAAATACAAGATCTAGATCTTACTAATGGATTTCAATTTGTCAGAGCCCCAATGGGGGAGCAATCCATTTTATGTGAAATTCAATGATACTTTCTTGAATGTGACTTGACATAATTGATATTCTAAGCAGAAATGAGATGTTGAACTTTGAAAGCAGCTTAAAATATATTCAGTTCTCTTAATTACTGTTTTCTACCTTTGTACGGAATCGACGGATTTCAAAAGAAGAATTTTCCTTGCGCAAAATAATCGGAACAGAGGGTATTTTCTTAGCCATTTATAGGAAAAACCATTACATCTCGTCTTCCGGAGTCAAATTCTACCAGTAGAGGTTACTCGCGAAGGGAACCGGTGTAAACATTTTGAAAAGTCTAACTTTACATTGAATCTAGTGGTTCTACAGCGATACTTACCTTTATGAACAAATCATTTTTTTACTGATGGATTCACTGTCGGTCCTTTTGTAGTTTACGGCATCGTTAGTAAGTACAACACAAATTTGAAAAATAGAATCTTCACAGATAGCCTTTTTCCTTCATCAACTTGACCTTTGAGTTTTGAACTGGTACCCGCTAGAGAGCCAATAGTCCGCGGGTACGGCGCAATGAACAACACACCTGCCTCCAGGTAAACATTATACACTTAATCACTGGTCCCAAGGTAAACAGTTTGTTTTGTTTTCCCGAGCCGGAATCTCGATGTTACCCGAAGCGAAGCCGAAGATTCCAGGGAAAACAAAACAAACTGTTTCCCAGGGGACAAGTGATTTAGTGTTTTGCTATATAGCTGGGGCTTAGTGTAAAGTTTTAAGGCGAGGAGAAGTCAAAGCAACGACTGGTTCGTGGAAGAGCGCGCGACAGTTGCTCAAATGTTGCTCACCAGGCAACATTAAGATTTAGCCAGTGCCACTTGACCATAAATCAACCAATGGGAGCGCTCGTTACATTCACCTGAACTCCAGCTATAAAACATAACATAGTGTTTTTTGCGTTCAAAAATTGAGGGAAGGGTAAAACAAAAACCTGTCAACTTTCTATCCTTCCTCAAACTTGTATTCATGTGATCATGGTGCTCTTTTCTGCCACGTCGAAAACCAATTAATCGTGATACCGAAGAACTCCAAAAGCAGTGCATGCACCCCTTAAGTAACTCACTTCATATATTTGTACCACTCAGCCCGTGAGTACACTTAATGTTGATAGCTGGGTTCCTGACATAGATCAGTCATTGTTCTTTTTCACTTAGTTCAGAGTGGTGTGCACTAAGGCCCCGTTCACACTGCGTCGGAGAAATCTGAAAACGCAGCTTTATTTCTCCTGTTAGGCCTACCGTCCAAACTAATCCGTCGCGAAAACCGAGCTTTTCAAAACCGCTCTTTTAACCGGGGGAATTTGAAAACGCCGGCTCTGCGTTTCAGTGTGGACAGAAAACGTTTTGAAAACAAAGCTTTTCGAAAACGATGAGGTCACGACAATCACGTGATTTCCCTGCACGAGTTTTACTCAAACACAAATCCAAAATGAGCGGTGATTGTTGCGTTTTCAAATTTCTCCGGCGTAGTGTGAACGCAAAACATATGATGCGTTTTCAGAGTGAAACATCAGTTTTCGAATTCCTCCGGCGTAGTCTGGACGCGGCCTAATGTAATGATTTGGCGAGCTGCTACGCGATAGGGCACGACGTGTATATTCTCGAGCGTTCATGCATGTAGTGAGTGTGAGTGGTCTGGACTTTAATCTGAAAGTTTCCTGCAACTGTTGAGGGATTGGGAACAAATTAATTGATTTTCCGACAAACGTGGTTTATTACAATACAACAACAAAAATGTCCACTCTTTACATGTAATTTACAAATTTTACATCATTTGGCCTGTCGAGGTATGTGCAATGAGGTGCAATAAATTGAAGAATATTCCAAATATTGAAATCATAATGGATTAATCATAATTGAATACCAAAAACTCACTCACATTATCTTTTAAATTAGTCAATCAAAGCATTAAAAAATTACAAGCCATTTTTTACTAGTAAATTCACAGCAATGATTTGCCATGGGATCTAAGCTAGAAACAAAGCTATACAAAGTGTAAAGACCTGAATGATCATTGCACTGATTTATGTACACGATACTAAAGCGGTTGCGAAAATAACCCCTGAGAAAAAAAAAAAAAGAAAATTATGCTGCAAAGTGTTTACCTCGAGGATACCATATTATTATTATTATTATTATTATTATTATCGTTATCGTTATCGTTATTGTTATTGTTGTTGTTATTGTTATTATTATTATTATTATTCTTTTATCCCGGATTTCCGCCGAACTAAGGAACCATGAACAATAATTTTAAAACAAACTTAATATGAAAACAAGATATTCGATGATGTAAATTGTTACTTTTAGTTTTTAAAAATTTTTGACATAATAGTAATAATAATAATAATAACAATAATAATATTATTATTATTATTATTTTCATGTTTTCATCGTTATTTACCATTAACGCTTAATTATTGAAATTAGACGCGGCTCGACCAAGAACAAACGTCCGTTTATTTTTGCTCGTGCTTGAGCCATTTTTATAAACTTCTTATATAATCCTGGCACAAGTGGGCTTGACACTAGCTTAGATTTGCCACGTAATTTAATCAGTAATGAACAAGCTATAACAAAAATCTGCCCCCTCTATTCTAATCCTCCTTTTGTACCTCTGTATGAGTCCATATAAATTGGACTTAGACGGTTAAAAAGCAGTGAATATACGTCGTGTGTATTACGCAGTGGGTCTACTCCCAACTGAAAACTGCGCAGGCACACATTGGAGATAGAGTATATTTTGTATAAAGTTTAGTACCAAAGCTAATGCCTTTTATTTTTGCAAAGTTAAGAATCTGCAAAACGCTTTTAAATTAATGTTAACGATTAAATTGTCGGGAGGAGGGGGGGAAGGGGAAGGAGATCTTCCCTATGGTTGTTGAGATCAGTGTTTATTATAGACTGGTAAAATTTTTCTGATAGTATCAGTCTATCGCATGTGCAAAATTTAAGAAACCCTCACGAAAAATAAAGGTATTTTTTATAAGCGTATCGAACTCTAGAATTACGGTGGATTTACACTATTAAAAGTTCACATCTCGACCGTTTACAGAGCCCACGCGAGCTTTTGAAAAGGAATGGCGCAACTTTTCAGGACCAAACGGTGGCGACTTCTGAACTACCAGTGGAACAGGCAGAGAACGCGCTGAAGGCGCATCCGTCTGTACGAGACAGGGCGCAATGAGCTGCATCAAGGTGCTCCTGACTTCTGATATGCGATAGGTGTATACCAATGGATTAATGGCACTGTTACTGTAATGGAGAAGCTTCACAAAATCCAACAGGTGCATCAGATTCGTGCCGTGGGGAAGATAACTGGGCCAGAAAATAAACAATACTGACAGCGTGAAAAATGGAAGCCACGATAACAAAAAAAGACCTGTGACTATCAACACGGTTTTAGCGGTTGTCTGTTCATGATGTACCTTCCTCTGAAGTGAACTAATGGAGTACGAGCGCCGACGAATGTTGAACTGTTTCACGCTCTTGTAAATGTTGGCGTACATGCAGATTATTATCAGAAGCGGCAGGAAAAATCCCGCGATAGCACTAAACAGCCCCTTGTACTTCCTCCACATAGCAAATTTGAAATCGCTAGCGAAGATGCCCGCAATTGCAAGGCCGTACGCCCATGTTGCGGCGATAGCGCAGTAATAGTGATATCGACGCATAACGCGATGTCTTAGTGGTTTCGAAATAGCAATGTTTCGATCGATACTGATGACTGTAAGGTGTGCAATGGAGGTAAGGGCGCTGCAAATGTCGAGGAACGTGTACACTTTGCGGAACTGAAGGTTGACAGCGCTCTGCGATGTATGGTTCAAATCATACAGCAATATATACATCCAACACGGGATTGAGATGGCTCCCACGATGAAATCTGAAACTGCTAAACTCACGAAGAACATGTTCGTCGCTGTCCGCAGCTTGCTGTTTCTTGTGAAAACGATTATAATAAGAGAGTTCCCGAGGATTACCAAGAATGACAGAAGTGAATAGATTGTTACGAAAATAAGCGTCTCTTGCGCTGAGTGTCTGGGAAAGGTAGCCACGGGGCCCGAAGTGGATCTCGTTGGTGAAGTGTCGTTTGTTAGGTTGCATATTCCGCTAGAAGAACTTGAGTTGTTGAAAACCAAGTTTTTCATTTTCAAAGGTTGATGCGTCTTCTTTTAGTTCTTCACAAACCAGCCTCTTTAACAGAACTGCGAACGCTGAAAATGAAATGAAATATACTTAATTTGCACAGCTTTTAGAAGGACCTTAAGATGTGGCAAATAATTAATTGTTCATATGTGTTTATACGTCACTCGCCTTGTCACATAGTTAATAGGGATTTGGGAAATTAAGGCATTTGGTCATATTGGCTT
>Ga0126339_10001335_pt1 | contig 16535 bp, 7 predicted proteins | sample OrbTmetagenome_2_FD_92532 | JGI IMG/M metagenome (GOLD analysis project Ga0126339, IMG submission 92532) | Coral microbial communities from Petempiche,Puerto Morelos, Mexico - Orbicella T R C metagenome | ecosystem: Host-associated > Invertebrates > Cnidaria > Coral | place: Petempiche,Puerto... | reverse complement strand
TTCAAATATCTTTGAATGTAACCGTTTTTTCTGGCAGTCGCCTGATGATTGCCTCGCATGAGGCATGAAACTCGGAGTAGCGATTAAATGACCATATAACCTAGCTCTTGAGTTTTTACTGTTGTTTTCGTTTTATAAATACTTTTTATTTTTTTTGACAAAATATCTAGGCAGCTGCACCACACTCATTCGTGACTCTTGAAAAAATTGCTGCGATTTTAAACCTTCGTAAGAAATTCCACGGTATTTGCAGTGTATGTGATCATGCCGCAGAACTCCATTTCCTTAGCTATTCAGAATTGCAACATTGATTCCTCCCAGAAATCCCCCTTCGATTTTAATACTCTGTACCCCGGGGGGTGGGGGTACTCTCTTATATGGGCTATATAGGTATGTGCGGCCCCAAAGGGTATGGTTTTTTGCTGTTTTGGTCATAAATAGGGTATCGATTCTTAGCTGATGTTGACCCTTTTGGTCATAAATAGGGTATGGTTTTTGCACTCTAGCCTTGATATGGGTATGTTTTCAAGAAGAAGCCACTTTTTCACCATTATCAAAAACAAAATCAATAAAAGCACTTCACAAATTATGTTTACGGTAATTTAACATTGGTCTGAACTAGGGAACTAATTGTAATGCAGGTCTGAAACAAGGTTTTGATTTAAGGGTCAGGTCATAAATAGGGTTTCAAATTTTTGGTCAGGTCATAATTAGGGTAGGGAATATCGTAGATTTTGGTCATAAATAGGGTAAGGGTTTTGGGAAGCGGGCCGCACACCCCCACCCAATTTTTCCAGGAGTACCCCTCAGGCTCCATGCATACCTTCCAAAACCTCTAAAAGGTTTTTGCTAGTTCCAGAATTTAAAGTTATTTCAATGTTTCACAAACCCTGTTCGTTGACAAGACAGCTACCATATGAAGCCACAAGAGTCAAAAAACAAACCTTTTTTCTTTTAAGACATCAATTAATCAGTGCATACCAATACATTTTTTTTGCCACAGACTCTTAGAAGATGCATATGTTCTTCGTGATCCTTTCTCACCATATCCAGGACATTTAATTCTTGGTGGACAATGCTGTTTGTGTTCTACAGACATTTGCATTTCTCAGGTACAGGCATGTATTTCTGGGAGTACTCCCGGAAATGTAATTTGGATAGGGGTGTGCAGCCTGATTACCGAAACTCTTACCTTCTATAATCAGTTACTTAGTTCTGACCAACATTAAAAAGGTAAAGGGGTAATTAAAGTCTGCATAGGAGCCAGGTGGCCCATCAGGCCAGAGCTTATCCCAGTTTCTGTAGCATGAAGCAACTAGGAGTACATGTATTTCTACTCCTGCCTGGATGGGATGCTAGTGCATCGCAGGGTTACCCCCAGCATTAAGTTCACCAGTACCTAGTTATTAACACCTGGATGGAGAGAGGCACCGTGAGAGTAAAGTGTCGTGCGCATGAATATAACGCAATGTCCTCAGCAAGGGCTTGAACCCGGACTGCCTGATCTGCCACCGGGCCTCTCATGACAAATGTTAAAGGCAATGTATTTATGCTTTTAATGGGTAGGAGAAAGGTTGAGAGACCAAAAATCAAAAGAAAATGATAAATGTACCAATGTCATGAACCAACTGAAAGGAGTTGAGTAGGCCTGTCAACCACATTTTACACACAAAGTATAATCTATTTCAGACCAAAATGGCTAAAAAACCATATCTTTGAGGCCACACCTACATATTTAGCCCATATGAGAGTACCCTCTGAGGAATGCCCTCCCCAGCAATGGTTAAGGAGTTGTGCTCTGGATTGAGTGGTCCAAGCTCGAGCCCTAACCAGGGTCATTACATTATGTTCTTGGGCAAGACACTTTACTTTCACCATTCCTCTCTCCAGCCCAGGTGTATAAATGGGTCATGGCGAATTTCATTTCTTCTGATGGGTTTTGGTTTCCCTGCAGACTTGTAGCATTTTCTACACCAAGAGGTTTTGCATTGCTTGTGTTGAGAAAAACATGGGAGAATTTCCTGATGAAATCTGTAAGGTAAGCGCAAATAAACGAGTAATTTTGATGCCAACGTTTCTTGTAGCACCCCCTGCTTGCATGAAAGTAAGTAAGTAACTTTATTTAAGCAGGGTAGCCCATTCAGCAACGAGGCTGGTATCCATAGAAGCTTGCATCATGCAAAAATCGCACACATCATATAACATTGTCGGATGCAAGATTGGTTTTGCAACGAACAACATCTTTCGTCTCGTATACATGAAACAGTGTTAAAGGGGTTAAAAGTTTGTTATATAACTGGAGTTTTTTCAATCTAATGTGCATTTATGGTCACGCGGCAATGGCTAAACCTGAATGTCACCTGCCAGGCAACAATTAATCCAAATTAAGCAACTGTTACCCGCTCTTCCACTAACCAAAGGTTACTTTGACTTCTTTGTGCTGTATTACTTCACACTAAACTACGCGACCAGCTCTATAACTGTTTTCCCTCGAATCTCGATGTTTCCCTTGACTTCGTCTCGAAAAACCAAAAACTGCTTCCCTCGGGACCAGTTATAATATTTACCTGAAACAATTTCTCTCGTATGGTCTATCGTAAGCCTCTCGCATATATATATAAAAAAACTATTCAGGCCGGGCTATTCTGTGTTTATTCGGAATCCATGAACGCGGGTAAAACCAAAGGTATTAGTTTCTAAAAATATACCGTTGGGCTGTGCCAGCAAACAAGTGAAACACTTTAATAACTTGAAGTTGAGGAAGGAAAATTTACCGCCGTGACTGTTAATTTACCTTAAATAACTGAAGGTTGATAAATAGATAAGTGTAAAGCCAAACTTGACGTTACTCTTGATCAGCCAAGCGAAACGGTGCTTCTCCTCCAAAAACAAGGCAAACGTTGAAAAAGAAATGGCACTGCGAAATCAATATGATAGAAACATATCGTATTGGGATCCGAACTCGCCTCGCCGAAGGGGTTCGCATTCTATGCAAGGAAGAAATTAAACTGCCGGAAGGAAATCGGCTTGCCGGAAGGAAATCGACTTGCCGGAACGAAATCGGCTTGCCGGAAGGAAATTGTGATGGCTAAAGAAAAATTAGAATTCTGGAAGGAAGTGAGCACCTCTGAATGTTGAACGCAGAGATGATCTTATAGAAAGATTAATTAAACATCACGTTTGTTGTTATTCCCCTTTTTCCCAACGAACGAAAAAATCCCGTGTTTTACCTTGAAATTGAGTAATTTCGCGATTTGCTGCAAACATAACAAGTTTTTTCTCACTTTTTTTGATCAATCTGACTAAGTTGAGGCTGCGTTCTACCAAGCGGTACATAGTCCCGGTTTCTGTAGCGTGAAGTGACTAGGAGTATTTCTTCTCCCCCTTGGATGGGGTGCTGGTCTATCGCAGGGTTATCCGCAGTATTAAACTCGCCGGTACCCATTTATATACCTGGGTGGAGAGAGGCACTGTGAGAGTAAAGTGTCTTGCCCCCCACTTTGTTGGCCCTATGCCCGTCTGATTTCTATTTTTGTTTTCTTTTAATCATTCCTGTAGGATTTACAGAGAAAAGACGTTTCACGCAGCTAGTTAACTCCATTCTGCGCTTCGTGGAAAGAACTGTGCTCAACGCCCAGTTATCTGCATCTGGAAGAAGAGATTTGGTGAGGACCAGCCACAAAGCTGTTATGTTGTCAGGATTGTCTTCATCGATCCATATATGGATCTGAAATTTTGACATCTGGCTACAAAGCATTCATCATGGGCAGTATTGCGCTCTCTCGAGAGAGAAATCATGAAAGACGTCATTCAAGAACCTCATGGAATAGTGCGGCGTACTTATAAGAGCTTTATACATAGATGGCGCGTCTTCTTATAAAAAAAAACGGTCATTTTAAATGTCTCAAGCTTGTTATTCGCAGTCTTTCTTGATTTTCCCCAATGTTAAACCATCAAAGGCTTTATAATTACTTCTTTAGTGATTATTTTTTCTACCTAAGTAAAGAATATGTCGAGGTTTATTTCCTTTAAAAGCTGGTTTGTACAGGACGAAACACTACTCTATAGTGAAGCGTGCTTTCCAAACAAGCGAGCTCAAAGTAACTGATCCGAATCAATCATGTGCAAGCAAGAGAAACAAGGTGATGCTCAACAGAAGCTAGCACGCTAAAAGCCGTACTTCGACAACTCAGTAGAAACTAGCACGAGCTGTTAACGTAATAGACTACTAACAGTCTTTCTTTTGCTCAATTTTGCTCGAAGATCCGTGAAAGAACGGAAAAGTGTGAGTAGAAGCAAGTGTCTGTTCGTTTGCGTTCTTCCCCGCGGATTTTCCAGCAAAAGAGAAACTGTTCGCGGTCTATTGACGTAATGATGGTGCGAGCAAAGAAAATATAATTTTGATAATCAAATTAAAAGAGAGATTTTCCATGCGTTTTCCCGCAATGTTTTCCAAAAGAAATATAAACTAAGACATCTTTTCCGTTTTTCTGTAGCGCTCTAGAAACACTCGTGAAAGTTTGGGAAGAATTAATGTAAAAGGTATGTCCAAAAATACCACAAATACTTAGATTCATTCAGACGATAGTCACATGCGCGCTATTCACGCGCCAGAAGCTTATTACGTGAAGGAATTGTGCCGGTCGTTCTACGAGTTTTCCATTCTATGCTAAAATAATTTAAAGGTAGGCTATTAAATCTATCACCAGGATGGGCAATAAAGTATAAAGAGGGCTCCAAGGTGAACGCCAAATCCGATATACCCGGCCAAAAAAATCCCGATCTTGGTAAGAAAACATGTATAGACAAAACACACTTAAATAAAACGAAAAAAATTGAAATAAAAAATCCCTTAAAACATCACGAGAAAGGCAGCTGATAACTTGTACCAGCTTTGCGAAGATTCACAAAGATAAGTAAATTTTTTCAACTTAATACCCTCAAAATTGTGGCAAAGAAAAACCAAAAAGACAGCCTTAAATACGCGTACGATGGGCTTTTTGGATCGGTCAGGCACGCGACGCTTCTTTTATCTTCGTTGTTTATACAGATAATAAATGACCACTTGAAGATTTCACCTTTCTACTTATCAAGTTTAATATTATGGTGCCAATAATCCGTAGGTCACAATACGTTGGATAACAGTTCGCAATTGCTTTAGTCAGAAAAGACGACAAGATGAATGAGCTTGTCCGCCATCGATTTTGAAAATCGATGGCAGACAAGCTGATTCATCTTTCCGTCTTTTCCGTCTTTTTTCTTTCTACGCTAAAGCAAAATAACGACGACATGTCTAAAGTTATAGCTAAGTCAGGAAAGAAGGTATAAAAAAACATCCAAGGTAACCAAAGCGAAGATACAGCGTAATCTTGATTTCTCGAACCCTTGATTTTGAACCTCCCTGTAACTCCAAACAAAAGTCTTTTCCCTCTCTTCAGTCGAACACTGTAATTTTACTCCCGATTTCACGAACGACCCGACTTTCCAACCCAACTCTCGTTTCCCTTGAAAAATCAGGATTCCTCTCAATCAGTAACCTGGGCCAAAAAAATTGTTGTTCATAACACGAAAACAAGTCACTGACAAGTCAAGGTAAGACGCTTAAATGAACAAAAAAAAAATTAAGAGGAGGAAGAAGAGGAAAAAGACTCTTAAAACATTACGGCGGAGAAGGGCGGCTGATACTTGTCCCAGCTTTGCTAAGATTGTCATGATTAGTCATTTTTTGTAACTTACGATCAAATTGGAGGCCACGAAAAGACAGCTGAGACAGCTGCTTTCTTTGTTCTTCGTTGTTTATCCAGATAATAAATCAGGACCACTTGAAGATTTCAACTTTCTACTGGAGTTCAATATTATGGCGCCAATAATTCCTGGGTCACAGTACGTTGGATGACAGTTCGCAATTGCTTTAGTCAGAAAAGACGGAAAGATGTATCACAGCTTGTCTGCCATCGATTTTTTTCTTTCTACCCTGAAGCAAAATTACGACGACATGTCTAAAGCTATAGCTAAGCCAGGAAAGAAGGTATAAAAAAACATCCAAGGTAACCAAAGCGAAGATACAGCGTAATCTCGATTTCTCGAACCCTTGATTTTGAACCTCCCTGTAACTCGAAACAAAAGACTTTTAATTTCTCTCTCGTCAGTCGAACACTGTAATTTTACCCCCGATTTCTCGAACGACCCGACTTTTCAACCCAAATCTCGTTTCCCTTGAAAAATCAGGATTCCACTCAGTCAGTAACCAAGGCCAAAATAATTGTTGGTCTCAACACGAAAACAAGTCACTGACAAGTCAAGACAAGATCAAGACACTTAAATGAATTAAAAAAAAAAATTAAGAAGAGGAAGAAGATGAAAAAGACTCTTAAAACATCACGAGAAAGGCGGCTGATACTTTTCCTAGCCATGCTAAGATTCGTCAAGATGAGTAAATTTCTGTAACTTGCGATCAAAATTGAGGCAACGAAAAGACAGCTGGGATAGCTGGGACAGCTGGGACAGCTCGTACAGCTGCTTTCTTTGTTCTTCGTTGTTTATCCAGATAATAAATGACCACCTTAAGATATTACCTTTGTTCTTAAGTTATTTTGACGCCAATAACCAGTATCTCACATACCGTGTCACAAGACGGTAGATGGCAAGGTTTATTATTGTGTTTAGTCAGAAAATCGTAGCTAGTCCGCCATTTTGGATTGCCGGGCTTGTTTTGACACGTGACTACGCACGTGATTGGACTCAGGCCTGATCGGTGTAAAGTGTACCACAGGAATCGAAGCGTGGGAAGTGTCGAATGCCAAGGTCAGTTTTGTGTGTGACTAGCGTGAGTTTTCAAACCAGTCATCACCTCATTTTAAAAATTGAGGCAAGATATATCGGAATAAGTGAGCGGGTACAGGCTATTGAGCTAAAAGGGAAAGCTCTTTAAGAAAAGCAAATATGGTCTAGTATTGGAAAAGTTGGGATTCTTAACAAGTTATTTAATATTCACTTAACGATATTTTTCTCTTCAAAAGTTTCGTAAATTCGGACAGGATTGCTAAATATATTTTCAACATGATTGATTCTTTTTAGCTAGCCTCGTGTATTCTCGTCAAATTCTTCACTATAGAGATATGCTACCAAGATTTTGAAAGCTCTGTACTCGTAGTTTCATTCAAACGTTACAAATCGGCTATGTTTACAAACAGTGAAATTCGAGACGGGTTCGCACGTGCTTTGATCATGTGTGCCCTTGTGATTACCCGAAAAGACATCGTCTAGATTTTTCCGACATCGTCAGTTTTTGTGATGTTAAATTTTCATTTTTTTTTTCACTCTTTTCTCTTCAATTCATAATGCAGCAGATTTCTAGTCCGTATTGCGCATTCTCGAGAGTTTGTTTGCGTTTTTTGTTTTATCTCATGTAAGACATCACAAAATGTAAACATTTCGCAACTACTTACATGACCTAACTTCAAAGTTTCAAAACGAGGACCACAATGATAGATGCGAAGTTGCTGAGGCTTTATGCTTCGTTCTTTCTTATATCACTTGATGAAACAACTTCGCAGCTGTAAAAATCAATGAAGCTGTTGGAAAAAGAATTTGAAAGGCCTCAAAGATAAGGTATGTGGTTCAGTCGTAACGAATAACATCGATTCGCATTCCATCGAGTGAGCCATTATAATGTTTATAAACATTAGAGTGTTGAGAATGTGCAGTACGGACTGGAAATCATCTTTAAGAAATCTTTTCTTTATTCGAGTGCTCGAAAAACTTTACGCTGCCATCAAATTCACTATTGAGATATGCCAGCAAGATTTAGGGAAAAGCTTTTGAAAATGTAGGTTACATGGATGGCGCGACTTAAGAGGAGCTTAAAATGTCCTATTACAAATTTCTATTTACAAACATTGAAATACGAGATCAATTAAGACACGTTTTTACTCGTGCGATAGAAGTTATGCAACTTTGTTTCTGAAAAATTTATGTTCAGGCTTGAAACTGTCTCATTACAAATTTCTATTTACAAACATTGAAACACGAGACCGTATGGCACACGCTTTCATCGCATGCATGAGTCCGTGTGATCGTTAGTTATGCAACCTTTTCTCTGAAATCGAGAGATTTCAGCTGAATATGTAAAGTGGAAATTGCTATAAACGAAAATTCACTCATCGAAATTTCATTCTGACTACGGAAAATTGAGCCCTGTAGAAGTTTCGACCTTTCAAAGAAACCTGATAGAGGTTAAAATCACAGAAAATGGTAACTGTACGATCTGAAACGTAAAGATGCGTCGTACGTGAGTAATTATTTGTTTTGGTTACGGGGAATTCCCTTTTAACGCACGAGGCCGTCCACAAACCTTTGAAACACACATGGCGCGTGTTGTCCATGTGTTACGTTCATCGTTACTTCCGGGTTTTGCTTTGGCCGCTGCCCCACGGTAACGAAGTCTCAGATAAAGAATATTTTACAGATACAAACACTCAGTGGCGCCGTAGTGTTGAGCAAAGTTAAAATCAAATCAACACAAAGAGAAGAGGGAACAGTTTTCAGATAATGAGAATTGCTTGTTTATGTAACAAGGTATCTTCGAACTGCAAAAGCGCGAATGTAAACTCGTGGATCGCGTGACTATCAAATCCATCTCGTGATTTACAAATGGCTTCATGCTTTAAATTCAGACGAGTAACGCGTTATTTAATTCACACTCAAATTTTGCATAGTGCGCAAAACACTCAAATACGCTCCTCTCTGCGAACAGCGAACAGTAGTTCAATTCAAGCTGGTGTTTTTTATATCTCACCTCAAATCACTGGCCTTTGGGGCAGGCTGATATTGAAGAGTCACAGTCAATAGCGTCTGAACCATTTTTCTGAGAAAGAGCGGAAGTTACAATTTGGCGAAAACGTTACGCTCTATTGCAGCACTCAGAATCTTGGATCGGCTTCGTTCCTCGTCTACAAATGGTTTCTGTGATGAGTTCGAAGAGAATCACCAAAAAGTCAGTTGAAACGTTTTTAATACTCCACGTACAAGGACTTTTGATATTCCCGCTTTGTTCAAGGCACTTGTGAATGAAAAAGGACTTCGTTACTGCTTTGTTTACAAGTATTTTTAACCTGAGCTAAGCTGTTTATGTTTTACTAGCAACGTTGATATTTGTATTGTTGCTTGAGATTGTTTCGTTCAAAGTTTACAACCACTTTTGAAAGTTAGAAGCTGAACGTTACGAATCGAATCGATCTACGTTTAAGTTACTACGCCAAGCAAACGTTCAGTCAGGTTGGACTTGTAAAGCGAATTAAGGCTGAGCATTTGCGTTATTCCAATCTTAAGTACTACTACTCTTCCAAAGTACAAAGTTTCCTAGGCGTTTCAAAAGCGAACAGTACAAAGATTAGCTTCAAGTAAAGCGGAAAAAGTAACGACCTGTAGAGAGAGCGAACGTCATTGTCGCTTTTCAAGCAATTGTAACAGAATAGCATTGGCTGAGTTTGGTAACAATAGGACTGCAGAGCAAACAGGAAAAACGCTCGTGAACTAGAACCTTCTCTGAGAAGCACATGGAGTTGCAGCAGTACAGTTTGAGTCATGGGACAGCGTACTGGGGGACGAATCTTTGTCATGGAGGACCAGCGACCTTCGACCAGAGCCGCTATCAGCAACCGATAAAACACTGTGATGGGTTTACTCCGGAGAAGCTCTGTTTTGAAGACAACAGAAACATCGCTCTCTGTTCGAGTGAGACGCAAGGTAAGTAATTATAATATGCTCATGTTTGTGGCATATACTAATTTCATAGCGCGATAACGACAGGATGAAAATTTACGCGGTGAATGAAAGCATAAGACTTTGATTCCACTTCCGTGTTTTCGATAACAACTTGGCGTTCTTCGAAGCCATAACAAGTGTTTTCAGCTTGGAATTGCTTATGGTTAATATACTACCGAATCAGAGCATATAAAGCTAAAATAAAAACTTGGCACGGTATTTGAGCTAGTTTTACGAGGCCCTCAGCCCGTTGAAAACAGGTTTTGTTTTACCGTTTTCCCTTGTCGTTTATATACTGAACCCACGCAATGATATCCGATCGACAGTTGCAAGCCGCATGACGACCGCGTAAATTTGAACGCTGTTCTCGAGCTGGGAATCTCCCTTTTCGCCTCAATCCACGTTTTCGTTGTAGCTTCCTTAAACGCTGATTGAATTTCGATTTTACTTTGAACGCAGACTAGCTTTTGTTGTCGCAAATACAACACAACACTGGCCTGGTAATCCTGATTAATGAGTCGAGCGATCGGCTTTGAAAAACACAGTCATCAAACACATTGTTGGGACAACTGCGCATACAAGTTTTCTTTGGGGAGACATTATGCTGTCAATTTACGCATTTGTGCTTTGAGTTTGTGTAAGATAAGAAGGTTTAACGTTTGCGAAGATTATCGATGGGTATTCATTCATGTTAGTGTTTGCAAAATCAACTCCACAGCCGGTTCTACCGAAACTGACCCGGTTTCCGTTCGCCGAATTTAACTACGTTCCTAACTAATCTCTTTAGCGGCTAAAACTGTTGTCCTTCAGTCCGCAGGAGTAGTTTTCTTCCAAGATAAATTCACTGAGGTGAAAAGGAACACGGTTGCTTAAGTAAGAATTCAGTCCATTGGTAGATTCGAATTCAGACATGCTTTGGCATACTTATTAGTCGCAAATGTTATTTGAGTAACTGACTCGAGTTTTGCCTGAATGATGTACCTCTAACAAGCTATAAATCTGAGCTGTATTCTACTCTTGCTTTATTTGGCTTGCACTATAATATTTAATATGTTTTAATGGATACTCGCCAGCCAGATACTGTTATTATTTACGCCCAACAAATTAAGGTAGAGCACTGTATATCAGCCACTCCCAGATCTAACAGAGATGTTGAACTCGTCTCTGTGCTTTCGCTTTTCTCTTGGCCAGTTAAGGAAACTGCAATTCATGTCAAAAAATCACTATTACACAAATATTCCCTTTTGAAATTCTCGGATTTGGAAGTTTGATGCTGGTCACAAGATTTCATTTCCGATTGACAATTTGCCATTTACCTATAATCCGCGGATTCTGCCAGTAGAAATGTCTGTCTCTCTGTGTTACAGATAGAGTTTGAACGAGGCATGCGTCTCCCTCGAGACCAAGTCAGTCATCAGTCACGAGTTTGCGAGTAACTTCTATTCGATGTCTGTTTAGGTCTTTCAATTTTCAGTTACCCTTCCGATATGACAATGTCACTGTCATCCTTTCAAAGCCGAATATCATTGCAAAGCCAGTTGAACCTTGGTGAGTTAAGTCAACTTTGATCGTGAATTGTGTGCTTGGTTATCATAAATTGCTGTTCTATTTTAAACTGGTCTTACTCGGTAAGAACGAGCTGAGACAATCTGCAATAACATTAAGGGAGTCGAACTTAAACACGCCGTTCCTGAAGCGAACTGAAGTGCACTGTGTTACAATGTTTCTATATTTGATACTGCTAGTATGATAAGCTCGTCTCCGTTAGATTTAACCATTACATTTCCTTTCAATTGGGTGGTTATCTTAAGAAGCCCAAGATCGTTCATTTTAAGAAGAAAATGTAAACCACTGCTTTCTTAACACACTCATTTCGCAATATGTGTGATTCACAATAGGTTGGTGTCCTAATTGTTAAACCTTGATAGCGAACAAATTATTAAACCGGAAAGTTAGTGTTAGGTCCATGATCGTACTTGAAAATACTTCGAGCATAATTCCGCCTTTAAGTAAAATGGTCTGTATTAAAAATAGTCCTACATAGACTTAAGCTTACGTAAAGAACTTATTGGATTCGTCGCCGATCCAGTCGATACTTTGACCATAACTCAACCTTAACACAGAGGTAGAGATTACACATGATGTCTCTATACAGCATACTACAAACTTTAAGACAGACCCAACTTTCGTTTTAGAAATCCGGCAGACATCGTCATATACCATGTATGTTCACTTTTAAACGTAATGTTCGTCATAAGAGGCAATAAGATTTCAGTGGACTCCATTCAGTTCGCCTTAATTCACCTTCTGACTGATAACAACAGTACAATGGCTGTGACTGGAAAAGTGTCACACTGTTCCAAGCACCGAAATTGCTTCACTTGCTTACTTAAGATAAACGAAAATACATGTATTTGATAATATTTTAACAGTCTTTTCCTACAACGATCTTTGATAAATATCAGTCAGTTCTAAGAAAAGGAGAATTAGTCATGATTCTATTCAAAGGTGTAAAAATTGAAATGTTTGTGAACTGTTCATAACTTCTGATATCAAACCTGATTATACGTTAATCTTACTGACGAATTTCTATTCTTGTTTAACTCGTCGCCTTAATATAACCTGTTTATAACCTGTTACTGATAACTAGAAGACTTCCTCACCAAAATTACATAAACTTTCTCGTGTTTTGTTGAAGACCTTACATGTTGTCTGCAACAGCTGAACACATGAATTTTTCGGTGTTGTAGAAACAGAGAGAACGTCAAGGAAAAGTGTGACTGGCAAAAAACGCTATTCTAATACTTTGAAGACACGAGAAGCCGATTATAATGTCCATTTCAGAGAAATACTCTGTTAAAGACTTTGTATAGGGCAGGATGAGCCCTAGAATAACAAGGTTAAACCCATCTTGAAAAGAAAGTCAGTTTCCTTGGCTAGGCACAGATCAAAGAGGTGGAGATTGCATTTGTTGTAATTTTAACCAGAATGAAATTAAATGAAGCACACTTAAATGTTAAGACTAAAGAACGGATTGGAAAAATGTCTGGTTATTTAGATGGAGGTATGGAAAGCTAAAAGTTTCTTTAAAACTTCTTGACATAAGTGTGAATGAACAAGGGTGAGCAAGGGTTATTAAAGGCCCTGCGAACAGGTATAGTTCACAAAGTATAAGATTTAGTGAATAATGCTAAGTATTTGGTTTTAACAGTAAAATCAGTTTATTCAACTGAGCTAAAGCCCACAAGAATGAGGCGTTAAACGAACATTCAGTGCTTTACACATGGTTGAATTAGAGAAACTAAGAATGCATTGCCTAAAGAGAACTAACGTAAAAGTGTATGATGGCCAGCTGAAGGCATTTTTAAATCCTTCAACTAAACTTTAAGGAAGACTCCGTACCAGACAAAGCAGTTGTACTTTAGTGTTACTGTCTGTGCATGATTCACGAAACTGCTGAATGTCACACGCTAATGTCACATGTCTGGCAAGCTGTCTGAATGTAAGAATGGCAAAATTTCACATTGGAAACAGATTTTAGAAGCTATTGGAAGTCCGTTATGTGAACTAGTCACAGTTGAGAACTACTGAGCTAGGATGAAATGGTAACTTGCAAAATATTTTTTTTTATCTTGGAGGGCAGTTTAGAGTGATGGTGTCGCAATGATTTAGGAAACATAAAGTTTTAAATACAATTAATACAAATCAGTTCAAGTAACCAGTTACAGTTTTAAAAGTATCAGATGCAGTGTGACTGGCAAGATATACACCAAGGTTTGGCCGTAAGCAGAGTAACATTCAAGGAAACTAGAAATAAAAGAAGCCAGAAGCCTGTTGTATAGGGTCTGTCATAGTTTAGGAATAGTAGTAAAATATAACTTTAGATTACTCTAAATATGAGAAGCTAGGCCAGTTGCCTATGCATGTGCTAAAATGACTCTCGTAAAGTCGGGAAATTTGTCAAGAGAGTGAGTACAATCTGTATAGAAAAGTAAAGTTTTCATTTAGCTTGGCTACTTTGAGATATTAATTGACATATTGGAAGTACTGCATTAATAAAGGTGCAGAAAGAACAGTTATTTCCACACCGAATTACTGCGTTTGTTTCAGATTAAAAGTCACTGTGTGGAAGCTAGTTAATTTCCAACTAAAAAAAACAATCAAAATTCGTTTGAAGTATTTCTGTACTTATAATCTTATATTTTTAATTTAGTACGTGCCTTAGTCATTGCATGTAATTTGACAATGAAATGAACAATACTATTCATGTATACATCTGAAGAAGACATATGTCAAGACGTAAAACTAAATAAGTAAATTTATAGGAAGAGTATGACTACAACTAAACTTTACATGTGAACTGAAACACAAAACACAAAAATCGTTTCATATAGTTCTTTGCATGTAATCCAGGATATTCATTAATTGCTTATGTCATTGTGTGAAATCTAACAATGAATTGACAATTCCTATTGATGCATCGTGAAAGAAACACCAAAACAAAACAAACAAAACAAATAAATCACAGTATTTATAGATCCATGGAACCAGTTCAGTAAGTACGGTTTACATCGAAGAAGTGTTACTGCAAGAATTAATATTTCAAGCTTTGAAAGATAATTATGTTTATATGAGACTTAACTTTATTTGGAGATTGGAAATAGAAGAAACACGAAAACATTCTCTAAGGTCATGTGTATTGATCCGAAATCCTTTTGAGGGTTCTTGGCTAACACACCCAAATGTTATGGTAAACTTGTTTATTTTCAAACATTCAGGCACGTTGTTAGATCTTCGAGGACAGATAGATTACAAAATACTAACAGAACTGAGAATTTTCCAACATCTTTGCCTTCGTAATATTGTCTTAAATAATGTCAATGGAATGAGGAAGAACAAACTGTGTACGTGTTGAGTTTGTGCTACATCAATTGGTAATTCATCAGTGATATCCGCTCTTGCTGAACATATTGTCATGTTATAATGACTCAACTAAAAGTTATCGCTTTGTTTTCGTTGAGCTTCTTAGAGTCATAAACACGCCCCTGTAGAATGGAAGAGCTGTTGGGAAAACAGACTCATAGCAAGTCCTTGCTCGAGTTAAAACCGACGGTTCTGTTAAAACCGACAGCCGTGATGCAATCGATAAACATAAAACAAGTAGTACTAAATAAATATTAGAATGTTCCGGTTATATGAGACCCTGTACGATGAACACACAAGCGTTTCAGTTTTATTCAGCCATGTGAAAACTATTTAAGTTTAACTATTAAGTTTCGAGTCAGCTCCTGTAGTTAATTAGTATATTTCAGGCAGGTTCGTCAGCGGGATGATCACATCCAATATGTCCTTTTACATCTGTGAAACCAAACAACCTAAATTTATAACATTTAAACTACATCTTTCATAGCAGTTGTTATAATGATAAAAGAAAATAAATATCGTTCTAACCTAGAATTTAAAAGAAGGCCCGGGAAAGTAACATCAACTTCGCAACGCATGCTACCATTTCTAAGTACTGTGAATTAACAGTATTTTCCTCGAAATTCGGGCAAACTATTTATTTCTGCAGAACTTTGTAATATTTCCTTATTCTATGGCAAGTATGTTTCATCGAAGCAAACAAATTGTATTGTTCTGAGTTTTTATCTCTGGGTTGCATAAAATAAGTGAGTTCTGTTGTTGTTTTTAGACCTCGCCTAGCCTTGCACAGATAAATAAGAATTTGATCGAAATGCATTTACAGACTTGATGCGTTCATTATTCACATTACTCATCGACGTTTGTTGCTCTATAATCCATCCATAGATAACCTTTTTAGAGGTTGACGTGTAGAAGCTAAATGCTTATGGGGTCGTATCAGATCATAGTGTTTTTGTTTTCCAAAACTTCCACATTTCCACAACCAAAATCAACTTACCTGTTATTAAAATTAGATCGAATATTTACTCGGCACTGATAAGTGAAATAACCAAACTCATCTTTTAGTTTAACTAAAAGCCTCTCATTTGTCCTTCAACTTGTTTATTCATTTGAGCTATTGGTGCTGTGAAAACTCTCAGCTAAGATTCACCAGTGACGCCTCTGATGTTTGTGGATGTCTTTTTGACAGACTGCCAGATGATATTGGCTTTTGCACTTAATGGTACAACGTTTTCTGGGCCATTGTAGCTTCTACGTGATTTTGTTTGGTTTGCACTCTCTCCTTCCATACACTTTCAGTCAAAACCTGTTGAGACAAAGCTGTAGAAAGTACGTCGTTGATGTGGTGTTCACGGGTTATTAACCAAATGACAGTTCTCTCCTTGCCCTCCCCTCCCTTATTCAATGTATATATCGTATTGGCTGTTTTGTTGTATACAGTCTTTGAGAGGCTGCGCCGCTGTATTTTGACAAGCCCGAAGGATGAGTCGAAATTTAACAAAAGCAATCAATTTTGTTTAGGGTCACTTCGTCATTTATGAATTGTGTGGAAAAGATTGCTTGACATAAGATAAAAGAACCAGTGAATCAACATGCATCAGTATAACAAGATCAATTGCTGGTTTTCAGTGTCACGCAATTCAAAATAGATTAAAATAAAAATCAAAACCGGTCAATAGATAAAGTCCAGAATCTGGGAAATGAAAGAAGGTAAATATGCAAATACTCTCGCCAAAATTCTGGTCACAGCAATTTTTCTTATGCGAGATATGCAGAGAAATTTTTTACCCAAATTTATAGAGATTTGTATGGCGACGCCATGCTGGTGCCCATCCGTATGGGCACCA
>Ga0126339_10001334_pt1 | contig 16540 bp, 15 predicted proteins | sample OrbTmetagenome_2_FD_92532 | JGI IMG/M metagenome (GOLD analysis project Ga0126339, IMG submission 92532) | Coral microbial communities from Petempiche,Puerto Morelos, Mexico - Orbicella T R C metagenome | ecosystem: Host-associated > Invertebrates > Cnidaria > Coral | place: Petempiche,Puerto... | reverse complement strand
TGATGGCAATTTGAGGCAAAGCTTTTCACAAATAATTATACCAATCGAGTTGTGCATGTCTTAAAAGTTTTTTCTAAATAGTCTCATTCATATAAGTTAAAAATAATCTATTTTTTTGGTCACGTTCTTATAGTAAACAGTCATTGCTATGGCCGTTGCTACGTGATGCAGCAACATTGAAACGTTCCCTCAAAGTTGAAGCATTTGACAAACAACTTACCATAATAATTCGTTGAATGGATGGCGAACAAATCCTGAACGTTACCCTGAATCAAATCAACAACACTCGAATTCATTCCAGAAAACAACTCGGGTCTTGTTCAGCTTTAACAATTGTACGATTCAGTCACAACAAATCCAAGATGTATATGCCTCAAAAAGCAGGATGGTAGGAAAATTACTTAAGTACTTACCAAAATAATTGCCCAACGAGGTTACTCACCCAAGAGAGCTGAACATATATCGAAGCCTTGTGACATGACACAGAAAAATAGCCTTCTACTTGGTTTATGCAATAAATCTACAACATCTGGCTACATCCTAATATGGCCAAAAATATAACTGACGGAACCAGATTACGCAAAAATCAAGCTGAAAGATCTGAAATTTTTTCTGCATAGCCATCAAACTATGCACGGCTCTATATCCTGCTGCCTCGACAGGCTCGCATTTTCGCTTGCCTGTCTTGTTGGTAATTAGCAACTGAGCAATTTTCTGATGTTTGCCCTACCAGGTGAGGTGTTAATTTTTTTCCCTTTTGCAAAAAAAATTAGTAAAATCAACATTCCTCAATTGTTAGGCCTTCGACACTCTATACCTGACTTTTTAAAAGGCAGTTACACATCCCTACCATTAACCTCTCCTTCATTTCTGATTCACAACAACATTTTTGATGTGACGAAAAAGAAATTGAAAGATTATTATTCACTACTTGTCACAGAAAAACCACAGCCTCCTAACATTATCCATAAATGGAAAAGCGATTTTAACCTTTCGGATGATCATTTGAGAGAATTTACCTCATTCTGTTGTGCTCGAATCTTACTTCTAGGCTTTCCAGTATAAAGTGCTTAATATACTCTACACAAATAAAAAATTATTCAAAATTGGTTACAGAACAGACAACGTTTGTGCTTTTTGTGAGGCCGAACGCAAAACTTTGTACCATATCCTTTACCAATGCCCTTACTCAAGGCGATTTTGGAACGATTTTGAATCTTATTGGTGGCTTTTATCAAATCAACAGGTTCATCTTTCATTGCAGAATGTCATATTTAGTGTAATATCTAAGCAATGCCCTTCAACTAAATTAGTAAATTACTTTATTGCTGTAAAGCTGTTTTTGTGGGACTGTAGAAGAAACAAAATACATCCTAAAATTAAAGGTTATCAAAATAAAATAGGTTAAAAAAATATGAAACTGAACGTAAAATAAATAAGGATTATTTTGAAAAAAATGGATATTTAGCCCTGGCCAGAAATCAAATCAATATGTAGATAGATTAAATACGTAAAACTAAAAGCTCCCTGCAGCAAAAACTAAGGATTGAACATCAATGCAATAAAAAGAAAAGTTGTTGGAAAATGGATGAACTCGTTATTTATGTAATCTGCACTATAAATTCTACGCTAATGGATGAGAAAGTAAAAGCCGATTCATGAAGACAATCTTGGTGTCATTATTTCCTCAATGTTCACTTCCTAACAACGACTAAACCTATGAAAGAATGAAAGATGCGAATGCAGCCATAACACTACTGGAAAAATGACCTGAAAAAATTTCAGGCTCTGAACGGGATTCGAATCTATAGTTACCATAATTTTTGGACTCTGTCAGGGAAAAACTGCAAAAAGATAGGTTTGAAACACTTCTACATTTTAGGAGTTAAATCCAACAGTGGTATGTGAACAAAAAGGAGGCTTATCAAGCAAAACTTTGCACTGAAGCAATTTCAAAATTTGTGCCATTATGCCAAATCACCCTTGGAGTGGTTTGGGAAACAATCCAAGCAGATTCACTTATCGCAAGATGTGCATGCTATTGGGCAAAACTTAACTTCTTTGTGCTTAAAATGTCTCTTGCAATGTCCCTTTGAAGCAGATTTGGGCCAGTGTCCATCTGTATTTCTCTCATCAGTGACAGAAAGCGAATGGGAAGAGAAGTCGCTAATGAGCATCTTCGCTAACTCCAGCCTGAGGTCCATTTGTGGCTGGGAGTGGTTATTTGGAACTTCACACTCCAAAATATGACAATTGACAATACTGACATCCACCAAAACCCAAAGTAAATATCGCCACCATTTGTGTGATTTGCGTCCCACTGCATAATACTTTCGACGTTGATCATTCAAATCTATATCACCCGTGTTCATGTTGTAGCTGATCGCAGCAGTAGATACTTTGACAACACATCCTTTTCTTTGTTTCCTATATACAGGGTTTGTACGGGTCCTGGAAAACCTTGAAAGTCCTGGAAAAGGGCTACTGGTCCTGGAAAGTTTTGGAAATCTGTTAAACTAAAGTAAAAAAATATGAAATGTATGGCAGACAGTAAGGAGAATTAATGTTAAGATCTTGGGAGTGAAAGGGTTAATGTGAATTTTAGAGTCCTGGAAAAATCAATCTGAGTCCTGGAAAAGTCCTGGAAATTTGTTTCTGAAAAAGGGTACGAACCCTGTATATACCATCACATCACCGTCTGGGTCTGACTGAGTGCTCAGAAAGGAGACTAGTTTCGTATCCTTCCCCACACAGGCCACAGATTCCCACGATGATAAAACTTTGGCTCTCCTTTCTGTAACCCTTTTATTTCGGCTTTACATAGGAAATGGCTAGTGTTGAGTCCTTGGACCAGTAAAAGCTTGTTTCAGGCAGCACAATATGTGTTGTTTTGAAAGAAACAATTAACATAACTTTAAGATATTTTAGAAATTAAAGTACATTTTGATTCGCTGTAATACTTCTGTTCAGCTGGTTCCTGAATAGCATAATGCTGGCAGCAGGTAGGGCTCTGTCCAGTCCTCGAGCCAGCCTCAATATGCTTTGTTAGTGTCCTTTGTTCTTGCATCCCACCACATAATACTTTTGATGTTGATCATTCACATTTACACCGCCCATGTGCATCTGGCACTCTTTCAGTGGTTGCGTTTGAACCAATAGAAACCCTTCTTATATCCTCTAGCAACCAACTATGGGATTTCAGAGCAGTAACACGTGAGTGCCAGTTGGCACTCTTAGGGGGTAGAGGGTCAAGATAACTCATTGTTGGAGCATGTTGACTGATCTTTGTAGGATGACCTACCATGACTTTAATATGCGAAGGCCCATGTGCATATTGAAAAAGTTTCCCTTTAAAATTTTTTTCACAGAGTTGCAGTTTTCCTGTGTATCTTCCTTTAAGTCTCATATGACAATATAACTCTTGGAAAGTCCAAGACTTCAATCTTTTTATGGAGAGGATCTTGGGGACACACTCACCTAATGGCTCCAGTGCGACTGTTTTTCAACTTGCCACATTTTGATGGCATCTATGATATATTAATAAATTAATTAAGTAATGACATGTGTAAAGCCAATCATCATGAGGATAGTCCTTGCTGTGCCAAATTTCAAATCTAATGTTGACCACTGCAGCAAGATCTAACTTTCAGTTCTGTCTGTGTTGTTGCATAACAAACTCCCCATGTTCTCCTTTTGGTTGTTAAACCCTGGAGGTTGTCTATTTTCATTCATGCCTGCTAGCTGTCTTACAAGTTTCTCTAGATACTTTGCAACTGCAAACTTTTGAGGATGCTTGAGTGCTTGGTCATCAGGGTGTTCTGCATGATAAAGTTGAAAGAGAATGTAACTGTTGACAATATCTATGTCACTCATTAAGCGAAATGATTCTCCTTTTCATGGTTTCTAGTCCTGGGTACAGTTATTTCAGGAGACAATTGCTACTACAAGAGAAGGGATTTCATTGTGTCATTGTTGAGTCAATTAAAGCAAGTAGCAATTTTATCCCATGAGCCTAAATCATGACATTTGCATCGTGGATCTTAAAAAATTTCACAGTCAACCTAAATGGCTAAACATGTCTCTGTGAAAAGAATTTCACATTTGATAGCAAAATTCATGTGTACCTCCACCTTAACATGTTGGACTGAATTCAATTTCACTGAAATCCATTGTTTTCAGGATGACACGCAAATGTTGAGAAAAATGTTATAGGTTCAAAAAGGGTTCCAAAAAAGTTTACATACTTACGACTTAAGACAAACAGAAGAGAAAGTCAGTAGATATGAAGGAATAGTGGGTTGAGATAACGGTGCAGACTGCAGGAAAAGTGATGTGCTTCTCTGCATTTTAATGAGGGAAATGTTGAATCTTCATGTTAGACTTGGTAGTTTGAACTACTTTGTTGATTGGCGTGACGAGCAGCATTCAAAAGTGATATGACACCCCTTTTATTTCTTGAGTCAATGTTGGGCAGGTGACTAAGCATTAACCCAGTAACATCAGGTTTGCCATCTGTTGAGGCATGACCAGCATTCTTATGTTTGCAATCAATTTTGCTAACATTCAAATCTCTTTCAGAGCCAAAGTCACTTATGATAGTGTTTTTAGACAATGTACACACAGGGGGTATATGTGTTGATGTAAAAGTTCTTTCAGAGTCTACATAGGTGCAAACAAATTGAAAAATAAACGTTTTTTATTTCCTTTCAACTGATGTAACGTTCTATTGTATATGGAATTTAATGTTCAAAGTTCTGGGCATGTCCAGCTTCTCTCAGTGTGACCATGCATGTTGTGTTTACTGAGAATGAAAGAATAATAACTCAGCTGGAATGATAGAGCTGTGAATCTGGATAAAGTGAATACTACTGTAATAAAAAAAAAACACTTATGGTAGTGTCCAGTGCTTAAAAGGTCAGGAATTACTTTCAAAACAGAAGAAAGTCAAATATATGCACTGGAGTGAGTTGATGAAAACTTGTTCAGATCTATCAGTCTGCATCCTTGACTTTGAAACCCACTTCCTTCATCAGAGCTTTCAGCCAAAGAGTCTAGCAAAACCAGCTTTAGATGCATTGATTGGTTGGTCAATGTGGGATTCAGTGGAAGAAGAATCATTAACCTTTGTGGCATTTCTGTATTCCTGGGAATGATTTCCCTTTTCTCATGACCAGCAGCATTCATCAGTGATGTGACACTCCTTTTAGTTCTTGAGTCAATGTGAGGCATGTGACCAATCATTAATTCAATAACATCAGGGTTGCCATCTGTTGAGGCTTGACCAGCATTCTTAGCTATGAATCCGGATAAAGTGAATAGTTCTGTAACAAAACTACACTTTTGGTAATGTCCAGTTCTTTATAACCCAGGAATTACCTCTAAAGCAGAAAAATGTTAAATCTGTGCACTGGAGAGAGTTGAAGAAAACTCATTCAAATCTTGTTCAGAGATTGTTCAGAGATTGTTTTGATACCGAAAGATTGTCTATGTAGGTGCAACCAAATTGAAAAATAAACATTTTTGTATCACCTTTGATGTCTTAGTCTTCATGCTGATACCTTTTCATTGGCTGCTTTTCATGGATCTCCCTTTATTACAGCTGCAACAAGCTCATAAAACTCTCTCCCTTGTTTGACTGAACTTCCAAACTTCCAGTTTGGTTTCTATAACTTGATAGAAACTCTGAAAATGTTTTAAAAACAAGTTTTCTTAATCTTAATTTTTAGTCAGATATCTGTGTAATACATACCTGTACATACTGATTATAAAATTAGCATGATTGCAGTATTTAGGATCTTGACTGAGAAATGCACATGGTTGATAGGGCTAGACTATTGATCGCATACTACTCATTCTATGCAATTAAACAAGCATTCCTGCAGTAAAGGATCTGAACAGTGATATGCACATGGTTCCTAGAACCAGCCTGTTTCATCATAGAATCTGCAAAAAAGAAAAGATGTTCCTATGTTATTGTTCACCAATCACAATCTGGAATTTACAGTCCATTTTACTTGCTATGTTGATAAAAAGGTACACTCACCACCCTGCTCAGAAGAAACATGAAAAGGCAGTTTGTCCATACAAAAATTGTGCTCCCCATAGTAAGGGGCCCCTAAATAATCAGCAACAGGCACAAACAAACACTGGCATCCATAGACTTCTTCATGGCAACATAAAACAGGAATTAGAAGAGGAAACCAAGTGGAGAAAATTCTTATGACCTAACCCTTAAGGACTAGTGGCGAGAACATAACTTATATGTTATCAAACAGGTAAGTACATGAACAATTCCTTTTGAAAAGCTCTATAAAGATGAATAGGAAAATTTGGACCTACAATCTTTGATTACAGTTGGTTAGGTGCCCAGCAAAAACAAACACAACACTCACCCTTCAAGCCCAGCCCCACAATGTAATACTGCCCAAATGGCAGCGACTTTCTTCAACCCAGCACAAGCCCCCCAACACCCACAGAAAACCCAGGGACCAGTCACACTGAGCAAAACAATGAAGAGATAGGGCATGGTTGCAGAGGTATGCTGGGAGTGGTAATAGTGGACGGGTGCGTTAATGTGCTGATAATTGGCAGAAGAGACAACCTACCTGTGTTTGGACAAGGATTGCTGTGTCAAGACAAGAGCACTTTGGTGGTCAAGAACTGCCATTGGTTTTAAAGGGTATTTTATTTCAAAATGATAATATTAATTGAAAGTAAATTGAATTGAAATGTACAACAGCCCAAAATAGAATAAAGGTGAAATCAGAATCAAAACACAAACACATGCGTTAGATTTTTCTTGCAGACGTGAGGAGGAACCAAGACTCCGTTTATTTGGACACCATTGATCACAATCTTTGTCTTATCTTCTACTCTTTACTAATGAATGCACACGCACTTAAATCCAATATCAGTAGCCATGTGTAGGCCATGTGACATGAACTGACCCTGGAGAATTGAACATCTTTACAGGATACTAACCCAAACACTTTCAAGTGACTTTTCAGAAGCGAACTACAAAGTTCTTGAAACAATCAATACAAGCAAAACTTTATTGAACGAGAAACCCAACAGGATCTTTGTGGGAGATTCAGAACCAAGTTCAGTAGATGAACCCAAACATGACCATCTATAGGGTATTGTTTGGAGCTTAAGTACTCATGATAAAGTAGATGAACAACTTGAAATCATAGGATTATCTGTGTGGGCAGTCGGGCCTTAGAATCACAAGACTAACATGGCAAACAATCTGATCACCTACCAAAAACACTTAATTCTTTTCAAGTTTTTGAGTTTTATAACATGCCCCCTTTCTTAGATTAAGCATTGTGTCTGATGCTAAAAAATGAAAATCAAAAGCTAAGATACTTAAAAATATAAGTGCCGCAAGGTCAAATGTAACAAACTTACAAATTTATATAAGTGCTTAATAAGGATTAAATATATAGCGAAATCTGTCAAAACAGGTTTCCAGCAATCTTGGATATTGGCGTGGGGCATGATGTTACCATATATCATGAACCAAGGAGAATTAATGTTGCAACTCCATGAAAAGTGTCACTCAAGTTAATCTCTCTAAATTCCTCCTAGTTTACAATTTCCATGTCTTCAGCCCAAATCCACAATGTGACCTCTGTCCATGCTTGCTGCCCCCCCCCCCCAGTGGGATTATCATGAGTCATATTTTTGCATTCCCACTTTTTAAACATGCAGTTGCACTTCATACATTGCTTTAAAACCATGCAGATTAAGCGACACATTTTCTACTTTGATCGTGTGACCAGCTGAAGCCACTTCACTTAAAAGACTAGGGGTCCACTTTGGTCATTGTAAGGAACATTGTAGCATTCTAACTTAATTGCAGCTGTATTTGTTCGCGGACTATTTCTAAAGCATTGATAAAATGCTGTTTCTGGTCCTGCTGGTCCAGTCGTTCCATTGCATTTCTCTTTTTGCCCGATGTCTGTTTCTTTATCGCTGTCCATGTCATGGTCTCCCATCTTCAGTCGTCAGAATGGTTATGGAGTACTCTGGATACACCACTTTCAGACTCTTTGAAGTAACTGAAATAAACAACAGTGAGAGTGAGTTGAGAATCAAAGCTACTGCAGGGCTTAAAGTCCAATCAGTTATTCTCTAAGTAAATTAAATGAAGAAGTAATTAGACAGCAGCCAGGCAGTAAAAGAAGATTAATTCAACTGAACGACAACAGGTATTTGGTGGTTATTTCATGAAGAAATCTCCACCGTATACCTATGCTCACCTTGAACAACCAAGTAGTGGGCAGTCGTTGTTTGGCACTCCTTTGCTAATGAAAGCGGTTTCTTCAAGGATGACTCCCTTTTGGACTTTGTAATTGGGCTGCCATAAACATTGTACTTGTGGTACTCAGGGTGTGAGGGCATGATTTGGCTATTCAAAGGCTCGTCAAAGTTGAGTTCTCTAATGTTTCAATGTACTGTTTGAGTACTGGAACATTCACTTGGGTCTTGAACGGACAACAGATCTTTGTGGTCTTTGCCACTGAATTCCTATTCTGGCGAGTTTTCTTGTGACTGTGGGACTTCCTCCTGCCCATTAACTCTCGCCCAGTATGGCTTGTCTATACTGAGCCAAGCTTGTGGATGAATCACGCCTTTATTGCTGTAATCTGCATGGGTGGGCATTTCAGACATCTCAACTACAATGCATCTGTTTCCAAAGGCTTTCCGGTGCTCACATGTCAAGATAGAACTCCATGGAAGAACATTACCACCTATTCCTACAGGGATTGCCCTGCTAATCTTTACATTCCGTCTGTATTTTGTGGCACTCTCAAATTCCTCGCTGCCTAGAAGCTTCTTAGTAGATTCCTGATGTTGTGCTCCGAAAAGATCCTCGTCCCACAAGCAAACTTGTGCATCTTCTAAAGACTCAAACATGAAATTATTTGAAACTCCTTGGTAAAGCAAGGTGCAGCCAGGAAAGACTTTGAAAGCTGACTTAAGTAAAATAGTTTTTCCTGCACTGCTGGCACCATACAATACAACACAGTTAACCTTAGGCTTTCTCTTAGACAAAATAATGCCAAATATCTCAGTGACATCTAGCTGTTTATCAATGGACTGAATAGGAATTCCGTTGTGGTTGCTAACCTCCTTAATGAGCTTAATGCTTTCTCCTATAGACATGAACTTTTTTCCGTTGGAGAAAATGAAGACAACGCTTCATACCAGGCTTGATCTTGCATTTCTAACTTGAGTTGTGTCATAGCTTTCTCAAACAACTGATTAAAGTTTGAACACATACAGTTGGATGTTAACTCTTATAAGGTTCTCCTTTCTGAGCTGCCCATTTTAATAACTAATTAGAACTTTGAACCTTTCTCCGTTTCAGGAGATCTAATATCTCCGAAAACATGTGATCAGCAGCGGTAAACCTGTCTGCTTTAAATTTCTTTCTTGGGGTCGTAGGTGTGGTTAACTTAGGATTCTGAGATTCTAATAATCTCTCGTTGTAGTCATGTACATTAATTCTCTGTTGTTCTGGTGTCGGATGAAGTTCTCCAGATTCTGCTAAGGCAACTAATTCATCTGAATAAGCTGACAATACTCTTGGATACTTCTTCAAATAGTTGTATCCTTGAATGTATCCTTGAAAAGATTGAACAACTAGGGCTCTAAATCCCATAACACTTACTGTACTTTTGAAGCCATTCATAACAGTAAATCTGACTTGGTTTCAACTGGTTTCCATTGCTACTTATGAAAGTACCATAAAGCAGTAAGTGAAAATGATTTCCTTTGCAACTTGGATCATCAGTTTCTCTGACATCATAAAGGTGCTTGTACAACAGATATCTGTACTTTTGACATTTAAGAAAATCTACAATAATTGCAAACTGACCTGGAGTTGTGGCTGTTTGAAAACAATAGCTATAATAAGGTTGTTCTTCCAGGTCTTCGAGGCTGAGCTGATGAATTGTCTCTTTTATACGGCAGCTTGAGTTTGATTCTTGAGGAACTGAAACTGCCTATACAGCATGTTGTTCCACTGGTGACTCCTTGGACAACTCCTTCCACTGTATTGGTGACTGTGTCGATGGCCTCTGGCAAAGGAGTCTGTTTTATCACCGCTATTGTTTTTTGTGCTTCCATCCCAAAACACATCACAATTATGAAAATATTCGGGTACGAAGTAAGATGTTACAATGGATAGAAAATCACATTAGTAGCAAAAACTTTCAGAACACACACATATATTAAGTCGAGTTCTAGTCGAGCATTGTCAAGTTAGTTTCTCGGCTGCTCATCGTCATGAGCAAATTGGTTGTGGCTTATAAGCCATGTAAATTCGGTAAATGTTGGTGGCATTTGCTGGCCACAAGATGGGTGTCGATAGCAAGCCTGAAGAAAGGGCTTCCGTGAACGGAAAAGAATTCAGACAGAGGAAATGATCGCATGGCAGACACATCCAATCTCCCATCATGGAGCTCTTTATAACACTGCAGAAAATTCAGGTCCACTTTTGGATCATTACTTGCCAATGATCCTTACTTCCTGAAATAGCACTAGCTAGTACAATTGTAATAATATCAATTTTTCATTAAAAAAGTGATTGATTAGTCTTCCTGCAACTGATTAAGCCAATAGTTGATCAAGCTTCAAAAGTCAAAAGGTGGCCCTGCAGAGATTAAATTGTCAAATTCGAAAATTTCTGTCTTCCAAACATGAAGCAAATGACATTGATTTACAAGCTTAAGGGAAGGTATCCTGACACTCAAAGCAAACGGTACTTTGCAAAACTGGTTTTCTCGGAAAGAGTGGCAATAATTGGGTGGAAATGATGCTCGAAATAAGTCATTGTGAAAGTGGTCATTGACCATAAAATAATCACATATCTAAATAAATTCAACCACCCCCCCAATTTCCCAAATCAAGCACCGACCAAACCCAGAAACTAGACCCAAAAATAAATCGAGGCATTTCCATGAAAAGTTGTGGTTAACCTGACACTTGTGTATTGTTTGCTCTGAAATTGAACTATCATTCCGTTACTTAACCCTTTAAGCTCCACAGGAAACTGAAGAAACATGAACCCCTATTCCCGGAACCCAGCAGGCACTGCAGAACCAAAACGTCTTCTTTTGACCATGTCTTGCATTTTGTCTTTTATCTCGAAAACTACGAGGTGAACGTCAAAACACAAGACAAAAAATGTTCAGCAAGAAATAATCTTTAATTCTAAACCTTAACTACAGCGCACAGTTAATCATGGGGGAATTGGAGCAAGCAAAATATTGCACAACTAAGAAAATGTTCATTATTTACATTGATACACAATGTACTTTGGCAATGAAAAAGCCAAAAAACTCTGTAATACAAGTTAAATCTTAACAAAACTGAAAATTGTCAATGAATCAATCTATATACATTAAAATAAATTTCAAGAAAGTCTCAAGTTCTGATTATGGAGTAAAATTTGAGGCAAATGTTAGGGTACTTGTACTCCGTATTTTGAATTATGCAAGCTTGTGATGTGTCAGCTTAGGTCACCAATGTGGTTCCCAAAGCAGTCCAAGCAAACACGCTTGTTGCAGCGCTGGCAGCCCATTTGGCAAAATGTTGTCTTCTTTTGCTTGAGACATCATTTGCAGCGCCCTTTAGAAAATGGAATCGGCCAGTGTCCAGCCTCTGAACTAGCTGGTCTTCCTCGGTTACTGAAATCCCAGCTGAGTTCTTTTGCAAGTTCGACTTGATATGCGAGTTGCGTTCTTGTAAAATGATTTATGGCCTTCTTTTCGAGGATGAAGGAATTGACAATGCTTAGATCAACACAAAACCAGAAAAGATAGCGCCACCATTTCCCAGACTTAGTTCCAACATTGTAATAGCACGCAACTGATCATGAAGGTCAACTCCTCCCATGCTGTTGTTGTTACTCTTCACAACCGGAACACTTGGTACTTGGATTATAGTTCCGTCACGTTTACGGTTTACAGTGTCATTTCCAGTTGGAATTCTCTAGGTACTGATAAAGTGAACAACGTTTTTGTCCTTCCAGGCAGTTGCAATGACGTTTTTTCGCAGACACAGCGCCTCTCCTTGTCTCAAGCACTTGACGCCAGGAGTGTTTGGAGCGAGATCTTTAGGAAACTCTTTCCTGTTCACTCTTGCTGTTGCATATAAATAAATATTGTCTTCCAACAGATCTTCGGCAAGCTTAACTGTTGAGAAAAAATTGTCATAGAAGACATGATGATTTCTGCCAGTAAAGTTCCGGGTTAACTTGTTCTGCTCCACCGTGCCATCTTGTTGCTTCCCTGTGTAAACATGAAAATCGCACACAAAGCCGCTCAACGCTTCGGTGCAAACCCACACTTTTATCCCACGCTTAACTGGCTTCATCGGCATATATTGTTTCATTCCAAGCCAACCAACTTTATCATCGCTTCATCCACAGACAAATCTCTTGCGGTCTCAGTTCCATTTTACAACACTGGACGACACAATCAAGAACTAGTCTAACTTTGAATAAATTGTCGTAGGCAGGATCTTCACAAGGAACTTGATTCGCATTATTATTTAGATGTAGATATTTCGACAATCTAGCAAAGCGATTTCTTGACATCACTTTTTGAATGAAAGGGACGCCAATGAGTGGATCTTGGCTCTAGTAAAGGCACGTTGCAGGCAACTGTTTGATGTTGAACAGCACGTGAAGACCGATGAATGCTTTCATTTCAGTGAACGTTATTTCAAACCATTTGTGGTCCGGAGTTGTAGCGATTCGCATTATTATTTAGATGTAGATGTTTCAACAATTTGGTGAAGCGATTTCTTGACATCACTTTTTGAATGAAAGGGACGCCAATGAGTCGATCTTGGCTCTAGTAAAGGTGCGTTGCAGGCAACTGTTTGATGCCGAACAGCACGCGAAGACCGATGAATGCTTTCATTTCAGTGAACGTTGTTTCCAACCATTTGTGGTCCAGAGTTGTAGCAATGCATTCCTGAGCATAGCAGTTCGTCCCGATGACAATATGTTCTATAAGCTCTTCTGGGAACATCAAGTAAAAGAAATCAGTCGCAGTTCCATCCTCTGCAATGCCAGAAGTTGGGCTAGTAGCTGCAGTGAATGGTGAGGCCTCTATGGGGTTTACGTTTGCATTCCACGTTTCTTCTTCCTCTTCGGAGTCTGACAAGTCTGAAAGGACTTCACTAGCCACAGAAGAGATGGAAATATTCGACCCCAAGTCACTCTGGTTTCTAGCTTCAAATCTAGCTAGTCTCCACTCAGCAACAGCCTCTCGATCTTCTTTGACAAATCCCAAAAAGGTGTCCTCTTTGCTTTCGCTTTCACTAGCTGCTGCCATCACATTTCAGTTGTGATTTTCATGGTGATGCTTAGTGAAACCTTGCCACGTTTGACACGTAAAATGAAAGCTAAAACTCTTTTCTATTGGTTGAAACACAATAGAACAGCCTGGCAATGATATAACAGTGCTTTTGATTGGACACAATACATGAAGGCCTCAGAGTGCCATATGGCACTCTCGGGAGTAAGCTACAGTCACGCAAGAGTGCCATATGGCACTATCAGAGCTTAAAGGGTTAAGGATGCAAACAAGCCACTAGCTGAATCTAAATTGAGAACTGTGACCTCAGCTAGCCATCTAGAAAAATTACTGGCTGTCATGTTAATTACATAAGTCATTTTAGTGTTCAGAGGAGTTCAATGTTTGATTCAGCAAAGTTCAATGTACAGTGAGGTCGGTCCTCAACGTTTTGTTTCTTCTTGATTACAGGCTCTACAGACTTTTGCAATTTTGGGGCTAAAAAAATGAACAATCTGGATCATGTGCCAGAAATACTTAATTCTATACGTGTTTTTGAGCTTTATAACATGTGTACATGTAAAATGAAATGCAAATAAGATGCAAAGTGAAAGCCAACGTAAAAAAGCAGAAGCAAAGTCAAACACTGTTCAGAATTAAAGTTAAATCAGAGACAAGGAAATAAAAAAAAATAAGGCAAAGTGTTGGCAAACTGAAATGAAATGCATTTTTAAAGGAGAATGAAAAGTAATACCTGTGGCAGTGCTCAGCCATACCAAGATTTACATTCCCTTTCAAATGGAAGGGGAAATGTGATAGGTTGTATAATAGAGGATGTTTATGACAATGGCATTTGTGGAATGATAAATAATGACTGCTGTAATGGTGTTGGTGGAATATAGATGACAAATGCTAAAAATGGAAATGGGGTAGATGTATGATAGATGGCATTTGTGGTTATGTTGTCTGGAGTGTGATAAATGGTAATTTTTGAAACAGGGTATGTGATATGATAGATAATGTTTGTGGCAATGTTTGTGGTATGATATATGTATATGATGTTGGTGAAAATGATGTTTGTGGCAAAATAAATGGTAAATGTTGTAGTAGTCAGACTGTTACTGTGGCTGTTTGTACCGTTGCAGTTGTCCCACGTGGCAGACATGTCCTCTGACGTAATGTGATATATGGAGCCAATCATATCATGTGTTCTATCTAATAACATGCAGCATAAGACTGGTAACTAAACTCCGTTGCAGTTCGGTCTTCGAGCAAAATTGATTTTTCGAGGGGTAGTGTACAGAAGCAGTATTTGACTTTGTATGTCTTTACTCTGAACCAGAGTAACTCTGAACGTAAATGTGCAGTGACTATTTGTAAGAATTGCATTTACCTCACAAGACTTCTATCGGAAATTAACCGCTTAGTGTATTTTCGGTTTCAAATTCAACATGAAAGTTTGATCGAAGATTTAAACAGTGGTTGCTCTCCGGTTTGTGAACTACGTGTTCCCGGCCAGCCAATATTAAACTCCGCACTTTGATTATTCTCAAATCATTCAGGTCGTTCAATGATATTACAGAGGCAAAACAAAATTTCTGAGAAGCAGTGTAACCAATTTTAGTTTCGGTGCTGTAAAACTACCCCTCAATCTGTGCAATATTTTTTCTATTCCCAATCATGTCACTCACATGAAATCTGGTTCACGAAAGCCCTCTTCTCAGTATAGGTTTGTTGAGGCTGACTGACTGAACCTTTTTGGGTAAGCCGTCTCTTGTAGCATCAAACATTTATTACAGAAAGTTTCTTGTCGAGTAGATTTTATGGCCGGAGTGCTTTCTAACTGTTCCTAGTCTGCTTTGCCTTACAAAACAGCAGTAGTAGTCGAAAAACCACAGAGCACTTTGTGGCCCATTGAAAACACCACAGAGCACTTTGTGGCCTATTCAAAACACCACAGAGCGCTATGTGGTTTATTTTGGGATTTAATATTGAAAACTGGATGGCTCATTGACTCGCAAATATCTCAGCTATTTTCTGGAATAATTTGGTTTTTCCAATTTTTCACACCACAAAGCGCTTTGTGGCCTATTCAAAACACCTTAAAGCGCTTTGCGGCCTATTCAATACACCTCAAAGGGCTTTGTGGTTGTCATCGTTATCATAGCAATTCTGTCAGTGGAAGTTATACTATGCGGACAAAACTGGCAGAGGGGCTCTCTTATTTTGACAGGGAGGTTGGCAAGATTTTTGCACCACCCCATACATTAATTATGCATGCAATTTTTTGACTGACTCGTTCTTTTCACGATTGCTGTTTGAGTATAATGTGATGGTTTGACATAGTTGCATACATAATTAATGTATGGAGCTGTACAGAAATCGTACCTGGAGGTTAGCCGAGTGCTCTTAAAAAAACCTCTCAAAGGAACCAATAGATTTTCGCAAACGTGCTGAGGCAGGTTATGTTGAACACTATTTCAGTTTTTGTTTTTAGAAAGAAATATCACCGAATCTCCGATATAAGACTTGATACCTTTAAAAGTACTCGTTATGGTTATCAGGCACTGACTGCTAGTGAGATTTGCATTCCTGGGATCGGCTGGAACTAGCTACAACGGGTGCCTGTTATTAACCGGGAGAAACGATGAAATGAAAGCAGAAGGTTGAAAATAAGGAATTCAGTGATACCTCAACAACCTATCCCTTGTTTCGGTTGGAGAATCTTAGAGGGATTTATTATGTTCATTGATTTATAGCTCTATTGTTAGCCCTCGTTTGTAGGCACACCACTCAGGAATTTAGCATTGAACATGGAATGAAACTTATGTCGGATACTGATATGGGTATTTCTTTTTACAAGTCTATGGATCTCACCATAACATTGCAAGGTGAAGAACTCGACCAATGTTTCACCAACACGGACCTCATACTAGTTCAATAACATAATTCAGTTATGACAAAGAAGATCACAAATCTTTTTTTTTTATTTGTGGCTAGACTGGAATTTACACAACTGGTGTTTTCATGAGCAGGTATAATTACCATTATCACTATCAACCGGAATCTTATACATGTGGATCTTTCTACACACGGGCGAACCAAAACAATCTGACTTGTGACCTTGAATTAATTGGCTTGAATTATCTGCAATGCTCACGGATGATACAAACCGTTGCTTTATCCAAACATTTTCGAAAATTATATTTTAGGGCCTGTTTTTA
>Ga0126339_10001333_pt1 | contig 16544 bp, 15 predicted proteins | sample OrbTmetagenome_2_FD_92532 | JGI IMG/M metagenome (GOLD analysis project Ga0126339, IMG submission 92532) | Coral microbial communities from Petempiche,Puerto Morelos, Mexico - Orbicella T R C metagenome | ecosystem: Host-associated > Invertebrates > Cnidaria > Coral | place: Petempiche,Puerto... | reverse complement strand
GGCCTGACCGGCCGGGTCGAGGGTGCCGACGTCGGCTACGAGTCCTTCGGCGAGACCCTGCGCGGGCTGCATCGGGACGACGTGGCGGTGATCGCGCTGTGCGCCAGCGGCATCGTCATCCGCGCCCTGGCGCCGCTTCTGCAGAACAAGCGCAGCGAGCCGCCGGTGCTGGCCGTAGCCGAGGACGGCAGCGCCGTGGTGCCGCTGCTGGGCGGCCTGCGCGGCGTCAATGGCCTGGCCCAGCGGGTGGGCGCGGCCCTGGGCACGGCGCCGGCCATCACCACCACCGGGGAGGTCCGCTTCGGCCTGACCCTGGAGGCACCGCCGGCCGGTTATGTCGCCCGCGACCCCGGGGCGTCCAAGGCGTTCATGTCCGACCTGTTGGGCGGCGCGACCGCGCGCCTGGAGGGGCATGCGCCCTGGATCGCCGACAGCCGCTTGCCGCTTACCGAGGATGGCGACCGGGTGATCCGGGTCACGCCAGAGGACCGGGACGCCGCCGCAGGCAACCTTGTGTTTCATCCCGCGACCGTGGTGGTGGCCATGGAGGCCGGGGATCCGGCCCTGCCCACGCGTGTGGCCGAGGCGCTGGCCAAGGGCGGACTGGCCCGCCAGGCGGTGGCGATGCTGCTGGCCCGCGCCCGGGACGCGGCCCATCCCGAGGTTCACCAGACCGCCGCCGCCCTGGGCTGCCCGGTTCGGTTCGTGGACGCACCCTCCGCCGAGGACATGGCCGGACGCGCCGTCCCCGAGGACGCGCGGGATCGGCCCGTGTCCATCCATGGTCCCGTGGCCCTGGCCGTGGCCACCGCCCCCGAGGTCGTTCAACCGATCGGCCGACCGCGCGGCCGGCTGGCCGTGGTGGGCCTGGGACCGGGCGCGCCCAGCCTCTGCGCCCCGGTGGTGCGCGAGGAACTGCGCCGCGCCACTCACTGGATCGGTTACGAGACCTATCTGCGCATGGCCGGCACGCCGCGTCCCGATCAGGTGGTGCTGGGTTCGGACAATCGCGTGGAGATGGATCGCGCCTGCCACGCCCTCTCCTTGGCCGCCGAGGGCGCGCGGGTGGCGGTGGTATCCTCGGGCGACCCGGGTGTGTTCGCCATGGCCACGGCGGTCATGGAGGCCCTGCACGACAGCGACGATCCCACCTGGCATGGAGTCGACCTCGCCATCCTGCCCGGCATCTCGGCGGCGCAAGGGGCGGCGGCGCTGGTGGGCGCACCGCTGGGTCATGACTTCTGCGTGATCTCGCTGTCCGACAACCTGAAGCCGCTGGACGTGATCCTGGATCGGGTGGAGCACGCCGCCCGCGCCGACCTGGCCATGGCGCTCTACAACCCGGTGTCCAAGGCCCGGCCCTGGCAGTTGGGGCGGGTGCTCGACCAACTGCGACAAGTGCGCGCGCCAGAGACCCCGGTGATCCTGGCCCGCGACGTGGGCCGCCCGGCCCAGGCGGTCACCGTCACCACCTTGGGCGCGGTGCGGCCCGAGCAGGTGGACATGCGCACCGTGGTCCTGGTGGGGTCCTCCGCCACACGCACCTTCGGACGTGTCGCCGATGGCGGCACCTGGGTCTACTCGCCCCGATGGTACGTCAAGGGCGAGGGCTGAGACGCGGACGGACAGCGCGGGGCCGTCAACGGTTGCGCATGGCCTCCATGTAGGTGCGCAGCACCGCATTGATGCGCGTCTGATACCCCGGTCCCTGCGCCTTGAACCAGTCCAGGATATCCGGATCCAGCCGCAACGAGACCGGCCGCTTGCGCGGGGCCAGCACCTCCGCCCCACGCCACCAGTCGGCGTCCGGCATGGGCGGCGCCTCCGGGTCGTCCGCCACCCGCCGCGCCACCTCCTCGTCACTGAGCGCATCGAGCGCCTCAAGCTCCTCAGAGTGGGGGGTGAGTTCGTTCCAGGATTTCCGTGTATAGCGCTCGGTCATGGGCTCCTGCCTTCCAGGCCGAAACGATGCGGCAAACGCCACCCGGTCGCGGGGTGAACACCACCGTCAGGCATCTCCCCTGCACCATGCCCAGGGCGATGAACCGCTGTTCGCCATAGTCCCACCGGTCATCTTCCCGGACGATCACAGGTCCGTTAAAGATCGCGGCGGCGGTCTTGAACGAAAGGCCATGCTTTTTTCGATTGGACTGGGACTTGGTCTCGTCCCATTCATAACGTTCCCATTCACTTTCGAGGTCGACCCAATCGTAGTCCGACATTGAGAGCTCCAACGTATGTGGATTTCGTCATGTTCGTTCTTCCTCTTTTCCAGGGCTGTCGTGCCCCGGCCACATTGAAACTCTCGTCATGCGAGCATTTACTTGCATGCACTATTTATTATACGTCGCATCTATGCCAACGATTCGGCACGATTTAAGATAAGGCTACAGTCCGGTGTCGTCAATACAATGCGTAAATACAGCCTCGTCTCATGCATGGCAAACAAATCACCGGCACATCTGCGGGGCCGATCCTGTCACATTCTCTAGCCACTCCAACGCCTCGGCCACAGAGGCCACCACGGGCACGCCGGCCGGCCGGAGCGGGCGGTCGCGCATCACCACCCGCACCCCCAGCGCCCGGGCCGCCGTCAGCTTGGCGTCGGTGGCCGTGCCGCCGCTGTTCTTGCAGACGATGGCGTCGATGGCCCGGCCCCGCAGCAGCGCGGTTTCGTCCTCCAGGGTGAAGGGACCACGTGCCAGCAGAACCTCGGCGGCGGCGAAGGGCGGCATGGGATCCGGCGCCTCCACCGAGCGGATCAGAAACCACGTCTCGGGTAGCGCCGTGAAGGGCGCCAGGTCCTGGCGCCCCAGGGCCAGCAGCACGCGGCGCGCGTCCATGTCCCGGAGCGCCGCCACGGCGCCGTCCCAGTCCGGCACACCCACCCAGCGGTCACCGGCGACGGGCCACCAGGCCGGCCGTTCCAACCGCAGCAGCGGCACCCCGGCGGCGGCGCAGCCCTCGGCGGCGTTCCAGCCCATGCGCGCGGCGAAGGGGTGGGTGGCGTCGATCACCGCGGCGATACCCGTGCCCGTCAGATAGCGCGTCAGCCCCTCGGGGCCGCCGAAGCCGCCCACCCGCATCTCTCCCGCCGGCGGGCGCGGTCGTTCCGTGCGCCCGGCCAGCGAGGAGACCGGCCGCCAGCGGGCATGGGCCTCCAGGGCCTCGGCCAGGGCATAGCCCTCGGTGGTTCCGCCCAGGATCAGCACGGGCGCGCGGTCTGTCATGAGTCCTCCCGACGTTGGGGTGTCCGCCGTTCGATCGCCGCGCGCAGGATCGCCAGGACGCGGAACGGCGCGTGCATCAGGCGGCCGACCGGCAGGGTGATGAACAGGGCCAGCACCGTCCCCAGGTGCAAGGCCAGCAGCATCCCCATGGCGGCGGTCTCGCGCAGCCCCAACAGCGCCAGGCCACTGGCCGACACCGCCGCCAGCAGAGTCAGCAGCAGGGCGCCGTCGGCCCTGGTTTCGAGGGCCTGGGGGGCGGGATCCGCCCGCGCCCGCAGAACCGTCATGCCGGCCACGCCCGCCAGCAGCGATACCCCGCCCACGGTGCCGAGCAGCACCGGCGCGCTCAGCCAGGGATAGGGCGCCCTCATCCCCAGCAGATGATGCACGATGGCCGCCGAGACCGTCGCCGCGACCGTCAACAGAAATCCATACAGGATCAGGTGATGCATGCGACGCCGCCAGAGCGAGAAGCGACCGTCCCTGTCGATGCAACCGAGCCCGCCGCCGTCCAGGTGCCGCAGCGCCAGGATGTCACCCGAAGCCTGGGGCAGCGCCCGCAGGATCTGGCCGGGCGATCCGCCGCCGATGATCCGCCAGAACCGGGCCATGGCCACGCCGACCCAGGCCAGCGGCAGCAACAGCGCCAGCACCGCCCCCCAGACCATCGGCCCGCGCGGGATCACCGCATGGAAGGCGCCGGGACCATGGTGCGCGGCGAAAAGGACGTCCCCCGGAACCCATGCCAGAGTCACCAGCGGCACCAGCAGCGTGCAGGCCAGGGCCAGAAGGGCGCCGCCCCGGGCTCCTCCCGGCCACGGGATCCCCGCCATCCGCCGCCAGGACAGCGCCCGCACCCGCGCCAGCGCCGCCGGCAGGGCAACGGCGAAGGCGTGGGGGGGCCGGTACTGGCAGGCGTACCAACAGCTCCGGCAGTCGTGGCACAGGTTGGCCAGATACAGCAGATCGGCGTCGGTCAGGGCGGGGCGCGCGTCGGCGGCGCGGAACACCGGGCAGTAGCCGTTGCAGTACTTGCAGACCACGCAGACGACCATCTGCCGCCGCGCCTCGTCCAGCAAGGCGCGGTCGTCCCGATCCTCAGACGCCAAGGGCATGACGCGCGGCCTCCTCTCCGGCCCGGCGGCCGAACACGGCGCTCACGGTCAGGGCCGTGCCCGACAGGTAGCGCCCGCCCAGCAGGACCGGCGCCATGATCATCCCGGCGGCGAAAACGCCCGGCCACGGACGCTCCTCTCGGTCCAGCACTCGGGCGCGGTCGTCCACGCGCACACCCAGTCCGGTGAAGGTCAGGCCGGGCCGCAGGGACAGCGTGAACCAGGGTGGGCCTTCGGCGGGACCATGGCGCGCCAGGGTCCCGGCCAGGTGACCGGCGTCGATCCCCAGGCACGCCGCCAGTGCCGGCGTATCCGAAGCCCGAACCGGGGGATACACCCGGGGGCCGAGACGCGCCAGTCCCGACGCGTCCAGGATCACGTGGGCGATCTGGCCGGGGGCCTCGGCCACCAGGCGCCCCCAGTTGGCATAGCGCGGCGAGCCCCTTTCCGCCGCCGGATCCACCAGCGGCCGGCCGTCGCGGTCCAGCACCAGGCCCTCGGTCATGCCCTCGGCGCGGGTGACGATGCCGCCGTCATCGGCCGGGGACCGGGCGTCCACCGCCACCAGGTGCCCATGCGCCGGGTCGCCCACGGGCGCCGCCCCCTGGTCCAGCAGCGCCCGCAGCAACCGCCCGTCCGCATGGGGCGTGCCGCGGTTGATGAAGCCCTCGGCGGCGGGGCCGAAAGCGGTGCGCAGCCACGCGCGGTTGGCCTGGAAGCCCCCCGTGGCCACCACCACGGCACCGGGCGCGATCCGTTGGGTCGCGCCGTGCTCGGCGATGGTGACGCGACCACCGGGGTTCACGTCCGCCACCGTCACCCCATGCCGGACCCGCACCCCCAACACCCGCGCTGTCCCGTACAGCGCATTGACCATGGCCGTGCCACCGCCCAGCAGGAACACGGTGCGCCGCGAATAGGGCAACACACCGCTGGCGCGCGGCTGGAAGGCCACGCCCTGGGCCGCCAGCCAGGCCGGCAGGGCCGCCGACTCGGTCACCAGCCGCGCCGCCAGGGCCGCGTCAAGCGTGCCGCCCCCGGCGCGGCGCAGGTCGGCCAGGAACGCGGCCGAGTCATAGGCATCGGCGACCAACCGGCTCGGCTCGTCGTGCGCCACCCGCATGTTGCGGGCATGGCGGGTGTTTCCGCCGCGCAGGGTCTCCGGCGCCTGATCCAGCAGCCAGACCGACGCCCTCGCCCGCCGCGCGGCGATGGCCGCGCACAGGGCGGCCAGCCCGCCGCCGGCCACCAAGACATCGGGCGCGTGACCACGCGACGCGCCGACGCGACCCGCCCCGGCCCCCATCAGTCTACCCAAATCGTCGGGTCACGCCGGGGTCTCTGCGACACGGGCCACGAAGACGTCACGAGCGGAGACCGTATGCCGATCCACGGTCTCGAAACCGGCCCGCGCGATCGCCGCGCCCCATTGGGCCCGCGAGAACAACCCCAGGCGGACATGATCAACCTCAACCCGGGTGGGGCCATCGCCCTCCCGCAGCAAATACACGAAATCGGTTTCCGTGGCCGAGCCGTCGGCGGTCAGGCGCGTCCACTCCATGTAGCGCATGGCGCGGCCGGCACCGTCCGTCCCGCCCGTCGAAACGTCCGGCTGGAACGTCTCCGCCGTCCCATCGGGGCAGAAGACGGCCACCCCGCCGGGCCGCAGATGGACGCGCGCCGTGACGAGAGCGGCCTCCAGATCCGCCATCGTACACAGGTGCGACAGGGCGTCGAAGATCAGGACCGCGTCAAACGTCTCGTCCAGCCGCAGCCTTCGCATGTCCCCCTCGACGTGGCGGCATTCCGGGTTGAGGCGGCGGCTGAGGTCCAGCATCAGCGACGACAAGTCGGCCAGGACCATGGTGAACCGCGCCTTCAGATGAGACGCCAGATGCCCGCCGCCGCTGCCCAGTTCGAGCAGGCGCGGCGGTTCCGGACCGGGCGAGGGCGCGAGCAGACCGGCGATGGTGTCGGCCTCCTCCGCATAGTCGTCGGGAGGTGACATCAAGGGCCACCAGTCCGCAAGCTCGGCATACAGTTTCATGGTCGCTGTCCCACAGTCTCCAGCCCACTCCCGCGACGGCGTCCCTGTCGCGTTCGGTCCTCGGGGTCGGCAGACCATAGCCCTCCCATGACCGGTTCGCCATGCCGCGGTGCTCGATCGTCGCCGCGTGCGTCCACGCCCCGACGCCATAACGTCGGCGTTGCCGCACGGCAAACTCCGCCGCCAGACGCGAACGCCCGGCAGCTTTTGCCGAGCGTGGCTGGCGATGCGTCGGCGCCGGATCAGCCAACGCCCTGAACCGTCGACAGAGTCCGCCGGCCCAACCCTGGCACGCGGCGTGCTTCCCGATGAGATGGTTTGGTCTGTCCCGAGCCCCTCCGGAGCCCCGACATGAGCGTGTTCGCCTCTCTGCATACCTCGTCCCAGGCGATGATGACGCAGTCCCATGTGCTGGAGCGCATCAGTGGCAACGTAGCCAACGTGAACACCACAGGCTACAAGACCTTCAACGCGCATCTGCAGGACTCGATCAACCACGTCACCACCAACGGGGCGTTCCTGACCGTGGGCGCGGTGGACGTGCGTCAGACCGACGCGCAGGGTGTCATTCAGTCGACCGGCCGCGACCTCGACTTGGCCATCAATGGTCAAGGTTACTTCATCACCAATCCAGCGTTCGACACCACCGGCACCCAGCACTTCACCCGCAACGGCGCCACCAGTTCGCGGGTGGCCGAGGACGGCAACGCCTATCTCACCACCCTGGACGGCCAGTATTTCATGGGCTGGGCCGCCGACGCGGAGGGAGTCGTGGACACCACCCAGCCGCTGGCCCCCATCCAGATCAACAACCTGGCCGGCCTGCCGGGCGAGCCCACCACAGCCATCACCTACGCGGCCAACGTGGACGCCGACGCCACAAAGGGCCACACCTTCGAAGCCCGCGTGTGGTCCAACCCCGATGAAAACGGCGACAATGACCCCTACGCGCTGGTGATGACCTGGGAGCCCGGCGCCCTGGGCAGCAACACCTGGACCGTGAGCTACGGCGCGCGCGCCCCCGACGGCACCATCACCGCGCTGGCCGACACCACCACCGTGACCTTCGACGGCAGCGGGCAGTACGCCACTCCCACCGAAGACATCACCCTCACCGTGCCCTTCGCCGACGGCACGGACACCACCCTGACCCTTGATCTGTCAGGCATGACACAGTTCGGCGACACCGGCTTCCAGGAGCACTCTCAGGACATCAACGGGTTCCCGGCGGGCATCCTGGCCGGCGTCACCTTCGATTCCTTTGGCCGGTTGTCGGCACAGTATACCAATGGCGAGGCGCGCGTGCTGTCCCAAGTGGCGATCGCCGACTTCCCAGCACCGCAAAACCTGGTGGACGCTGGGTCGACCACATTCACGTACAGTGTGGATGCCGGGGTTCCCGATATTTACGCCATCAACAGCACCGCGGGACGGACAGCGATCATTCCCGGATCCCTGGAGGGCTCGACGGTGGACCTCGCCCAAGAGTTCACCGCCATGATCACCACCCAGAAGGCCTACTCCTCGTCGGCCACGGTCTATCGCTCCAGCGATGAGATGATCCAGGTCGCCACTGACCTCAAGTAGTAGGCACAACGATCACCGTCTACCTCAGCAGCCGCCCGGTCACCGTGTTCAGGCACAGGCGCCCCGTCCCTGTGGTGGCCAGGCGGCGGCCATCCCAGGTCACAAGGCCGAGGTCGGCCAAATCGGCCAAGGCATCGCCGTCGACGACCTCGACCAGCGCCATCCCGGAAAGCCGCGCGAACCGCGCGGCGTCCAGGCCCTCGGTCAAACGCAGGCCCATCAGCACCCGTTCCACGGCCCGGTCCCTCGGGGACAGGTCATCACGCCCGGCCATCCCGTGACCGGTGCGGTCGACTCGCTCCAGCCAGGCCCTGGGATGGGCGACACAGCGGGTGGCCCTGTCGGCAAGCCGTCCATGCGCCCCCGGCCCGATGCCCAGGTAGTCGCCACCCCGCCAGATGTCGCGGTTGTGGCGGCACTCGGCGCCCGGCCGGGCGTGGTTCGACACCTCGTAGGCCGGCACACCGGCGGATGCGGTCAGGTCCTGGGTCACCTCGAACAGGTCGGCCCCCCAATCCTCCCGGGTGTCCTCGTCGGGCAAGGAGAGCAGGCCGGCGCGATGACGGCCGAAGAAGGCGGTGCCGCGTTCGATGGTCAACTGGTAGAGCGACAGGTGCTCGGTGCCCAACGCCAGGGCCTCGCCCAGTTCCCGCCGCCAGGCGTCCGGCGTCTGCCCGGGACGGGCGTAGATCAGATCCAGGGAGACGCGCGGAAAGGTGGCTTGGGCCAAGTCCAGGGCGCGGAGCGCGTCACAACGATCATGGCGGCGGCCCAGGAACGCCAGCGCGGCATCATCCAGCGCCTGAACCCCCAGCGACAGGCGGGTCACGCCGGCGGCCCGGAAGCCGGCGAAACCGGCTTGGTCGACGGCGCCTGGATTGGCTTCCAAGGTGACTTCGAGATCAGGCGTCAGGGAGAAAAGGCGGGCGGCGGTGGTCAGCACCGCATCCACGGTGGCCGGATCCATCAGCGACGGCGTGCCGCCCCCGAAGAACACGCTGGCCAGGGGCCGGCGATGGGGCAAAATCGCGGACTGGGTCTCCAGGTCGCGGATATAGGCGCGCGCCCATACATCGGGATCCGGGGGAGAACGCCTCCCGCCCTCCGAACGGGAGGCGGCCGACCCGACCGCGTCGGCGCCGCGCGGCGGCGGACCCTCCGGCTCCGGCAGGCTGGAGCCGAAAGAAACGACATGACTGTTGAAATCACAGTAGGGGCACTTGGACAGGCACCAGGGCCAATGCACGTAAAGGCCAAGGCCCGGATCACCGACCGCGCCTTCCGACCCCGGCGCGGCCCGCATCTCCGTCACCAACCGACCGTGATTTGCATTGCCAGCAGCGTCCCCAGCACCGCCACCAGCATCCACGGCAGGATCATCAACACCGCGTTGGAGCGCTTCGGCCGCATGGCCTTGACCGTATCGGGGTGCAACCGCAGGCCATCGGCCGTCAGCAGGGCGGCGGCCCGATCCGCATGGGCCAGGATGCGCGGAATGCGCTCGGCGGTGCCTTGCAGGGTCTCCATGCCCTCGCGCATCCGACCCACGGGTCCCATGTTGTCCGCCATCCAGCTTTCGATGAGCGGCTGGGCCAGTTCCCACATGTTGACCGTAGGCGCCACCCTTCGTCCCACGCCCTCGGTGACCAGCATGCTCTTCTGCAGCATGAGCAGCGAGGGCTGCGCCTCCATGTGGAAGGTCTCGGTCACCTGGAACAACTGGGCCAGCAGGCGGGCGATGGAGATCTCCGCCAGGGGCTTGCCCATGATGGGCTCGGCGATGGAACGGCTGGCCTGGGTGAAGGCCTCCACCGACTGGTCGGAGGGCACCCATCCGGCAACAAAGTGTGCCTCGGCCACACGCCGGTAGTCGGCGGTCAGGAAACCGAGCAACATCTGCCCCAGGGTGCGCCGCGTGGTGTGATCGATCCGCCCCATGATGCCGAAGTCCACGGCCACCACGGTCCCATCGGGTTCCACGAACAGGTTGCCCGGGTGCATGTCGGCATGAAAGAAGCCGTCGCGGAACACCATGTTGAAGAAGGCGTTGGCGGCGCGGCGGATGACCTCCAGCGGGTCCAGACCAGCGGCCACCAAGCGGTCCACCTCGTCCACCGGCGTGCCGACGATGCGCTCCAGCGTCATGACCCGCTGGGCGGTGCGGGTCCAGTCCACGTCGGGCACACGGAAGGTCTCGTCTCCGGCGAAATTCTCGGCCATTTCGCCGGCGGCGGCCGCCTCGAAGCGCAGGTCCATCTCCATGTGCACCGACGCCTCGAAGGTCCGCACGGTCTCGGAGGGCTTGAGGCGGCGCAGGGCCGGCTGGGTGGTCTCCGCCAGATCGGCCAACCAGTCCATCAACGCCAGGTCACGCCGGAATGCCTCGTCCACGCCCGGGCGCAGGACCTTAACGGCCACCTTGCGGCCCTCGGGATAGTGCTCGTCGGGCGGCGTGATGGCGAAGTGCACCTGGGCGATGGAGGCGGCGGCCACGGGCTCCGGCTCGAAATGCAGGAACACCTCGTCCAGCGGCCGATCAAGCTCGGACTCGACGATGCGCCGCACCTCCTCGAAGGGAAACGGCGGCAACTGGTCCTGAAGCTCGGTGAGGTCGGTGGCGACCTCCTCGCCCAACAGATCGGTGCGGATGGACAGGGCTTGGCCGAACTTGATGGCCGTGGGCCCCAGTTCGGTCAGAGCCCGGGCCAGCCGCTGCCCAGGGCGGCCGGGCGCCCCCCGCCGCGAGACCAGCCGGGCGGCGCCGACGACGGGCGCGGCCACCCCCACCTTGTCCAGCAGGAACAGTGCATCGTGACGGGCCATGACACGAGCGATGACCCACAGTCGGGAGAGGTTGCGAAGAAGGCGGGGCGTCATCACCGGGGCGCGGGTCCTGCCGCGAGTGACGGACGGTCCTGAGTCATGACCGGGTCCTTGGACTGAAGCGAGGTTGGATCGCGAAATCCCGGAATCACAGGCGCCAGGCCGAATGGATGGCGGCGATGCCACCGGACAGATTGCGGTAGCGCGGGCGCCGCAAACCGGCCTCGACCATGCGTCGGCACAAATCCTGTTGTGGCGGAAAGCGGCGAATGCTCTCGGCCAGGTACTGATAGGCGTCCTTGTTACCGGCCACGAAGCGGCCCAGGTTGGGCAGCACCGAGAACGAATAGGTGTCGTACAGCTTGTCCATGACCGGCACGACCACCTTGCTGAACTCCAGGCAGAAGAAGCGGCCACCCGGCTTCAGCACGCGGCGTGCCTCGGCCATGGCGGCGTCGATGTTGGTCACGTTCCGCAGACAGAACGCGATGGTGTAGACATCGACGCTGGCATCGGCCACCGGCAGTTTCTCGGCGTCGCCCACCAGCCAGTCCAGGCCCCGGACATAGCCGCGATCCATGGCCCGGTCGCGGCCGACGGTGATCATCTCGGCGTTGATGTCGCAGACCATCACTCGGCCCCCGCCGGGCGGTCCGGCCAGGGCGCGGGCCTCTTCCTCGTCCGGCAAGCTGTACCCGGCATCGTCCAGCGGCGCGTCGCGGCGGGCATCAGCGCGGGCGCGGCTTTCCATGCGCTCCAGGATGCGGAAGGCGATATCGCCGGTGCCGCCCCCCACGTCCAGGCAGGTCATGCCCGGGCGCGGCGCCACCTGGGCCACGAACGAGTCCTTCCACAGGCGGTGGATGCCCCCGCTCATCAGGTCGTTCATCAGGTCATAGCGGCTGGCGACGGAATCGAACACGTCCCGCACCATGCCCGCCTTTTCAGCGCGATGCACAGTGCGGTACCCGAAATGCGTCGTGTCCGGGCCGGCCTGGAAAGCGCCGTCGTCGGACGGATCGGAGGTCTGTTGCGTCATGGCGCGCACCTTAACGGATCGCGCAGAGGCGGGCTAGACGGATCTTGCGACCCTTGCCGGGAAGACGCCGGCGTGCGACGGGCGGCGCATTCAGTCTGAGACCGGGTGTTCACCCTTGACAACCGGTGTTTAGTATCTAAACATCGGGTCATGAGGGTGGATGATCGACATCTTCTGGCGCAGATCCAAAGCCTGAGCAGCGCCTTTGTGGCTGTGGAGCGAGAGTTCGTCCTTCACCACAGAGGCTTGAAGCTTCACGCCTCGGAAATCCACCTCATGAAGGCCGTTGCCTTAGATCCCGGGGGCAACGCAACGGGCCTTGCCCAGCGTCTTGGGATCACCAAGGGCGCGGTGTCCCAGACGATGACACGGTTGGAAAAAAAGGGCGTTATCAGAAAGGAAGTGGGCTCGACGAAAAACGAACTTTGCGTTGTTCTAACACCCTCGGGACATCAAGCCCTGAAAACCTTCCACCGGCAGACCGCGGCACAATGGAAGGACATTTCCGATTATGTCAAGACGCTCTCTCCAGAGGAATATCTAGCTGTCACTGGTTTCCTGACCAGACTTCGGAGCTTCCTCGAAGTGTTGTCCTGATTTTTGTGGCCCTATGTTTAGTATCTAAACATCCAGTTGGAGATAGTAGAAACAAAAGGGAACTAGACATGATGATGATGAATACAAGCCGGTCCCAAAATATGGCCAAGGCTTTCCTTGCCCGGAACACACCCTTCAAGCGGAAACAGGTGGTCATGGCGCAGACATTCAGCGCACCACCTGGTGCTGTATTCAAACAACTTTGTCCGACCCGAGAGATGGACTGGATCCACGGTTGGAGTGCCGATCTGATATGGACCAGAACAGGGTACGCCGAACCCGGGTGCGTCTTTACCACGCCAGAGAATAACGTGCTTGGGCCGGGACTCTGGATCATTACACAACTTCACCCGGAAAAACACTTCGAAGCCGTCAGGGTCATCGAAGGTTACTTGATTCAACATTTCCAGGTCGACCTAACCGACCACGGCAATGGAACCTGCACCGGAACCTGGACTCTCACCTTTACCGCGTTGACTACGGCAGGGAACGCGATCGTGGAGTCCATTCCCGACGAAGTTCCGGTGTTCCGGAAAGTCCTCAAAGGGCTAGAACATTTTGTGACGACCGGTGAACTCATGATGGTCGAAGCCTGAGTATTTCGGTCTGTCCGTGACGCTCCCCCCCCGGGGCACACGGCCCTGGGGGCGGGCACCACAGGTTTGACGGTTTCAGCCAAGGGAGCCATGAGCACGACCAGACTCTCGACGGAATCTTTATCCATGCACGTCCGGAATGACCAGCCATCGCTTTACGTCATAACCGAAATGACCTAGACTGTGTGTCCTTAAAGGTGGAGAGTCGGCGGGTCGGAACCGCACCCGAGATGCCGGACCGTTTCGACCTCGACCACCCCTCCATCGTATCCCCCGCCCCGGCCGGTGACCGGTTTTTAGGTCGTGCCCGGGAGACCCGAGGGAGGAAACGATGATCACACTGGACGATTGCTACTGCATGAGCGAAGCGCCCGACGACGTCGTCAGCATCGTGGCGCGTCACCAGCGCCTGTCGCCGATCATGGCCATGGGCTTCATCAACACGTTCCTGGCGCAGCCCTGGGGCGGCCCGGCCATCCGGCAAATGATTCTCGACGAGTATGCGCGCGCCGACGGGCAGGGCAATCACGAGCGCGCCTACACCCTCGCCATCCAGTACCGCGAGGCACGCGCCCGCTATCCGCAGGGCCGCGACCGCCGCCGCAGGACGCGGTAGGCCGTGAGTAAGATTATAAGAACAGGAAATAATACTTAGCAGTCCGCGTGGAAAACGAAACCTGAACAATATGAAATACTTGTAAGAACTCAGCCGCTAGAATACGACAGGCTGCTAGAAAAATCGCGCCCTGTCTAGGCCAGGCAAAGGGAGTTGGCAAGGCCGATCTCTTCAGCCGGACCAAGCCTCGCCTACAGGGCCAGAAAAGAATGATCACGGCGGAAATATATAAGCGCTTACGAAAGCACTAAAAAATGCAGAAATTACAATTACGATGGTGGCACCGTATAATTTTCTATTTTTTGCGTTATTTTCGATATCTTTTTCATATCTCTTCTTAGTATAATCATTCAAAATTATGAAACTTTTTGAGAACGACTTAAGATATTCGTTTATGCTCCCAAAAAGTAAAAACAAAAGCGTTACGACAGCCACTAAAATAACAATGAAGTAGGCATAGCCATAATTGGATGACAAATGCATTAGGACTAGTCGTAGCCCTTCAACATCCGCGCCTGATGAATGAATGTTGCCGCTGAGATACGCCTCAACGCGCCTGTTCCACCCCGGAAAGAAATACGGTAGTGTACGAAAGTACAAAACAAACGAAATAATCGAAGACACAATAGGCATAAACAAAACAAAATACATACTATTGATTAAATTTCTGAGAAACTTAATCACTGAGCTTTCTTTGTGTTCCTCAATTTCTTTCTCGAACACCTCTCTTATTAGAGACTCAAGATCTTCGGCCCATGTTCTGTTCGTTGTTTCGATTTCGTAAGAAAAAAGCCCAACCTTTCCTTGATTTTCGTTATCAAAAGGTAGAAAACTAAAAAGAGAAGAATACAGCGGAATATGAGAAAAGAAGTTCAACTCTACAGATTGCTTTTCTGGCTGTCCAGAACCTCCAAACGCAACAATAAATTCAAGGCGAATACTCATCCTATTAGAAATTCTTTTCTTTTGAATATCAAGAGCCTCAAAAAGCTTCATATCCGAAAGAATTTCTTTGTGCCCACTTTCGTAACCGATTTCATAACGCTCAGACACCAACGCACCCGGAGATTGAGACTCAGTTTTCTGCCTAATCATAGAGACTATTCTTAAAAAAAACGTCTTCTCTAACACAAATTTTGCCACCCTAGCGCTTCCAATTTTCTGGGGCTTTCCCAAAAGAGACATTATAAAAGTGGCAATTCTCTTCGGATCTGCCGGAATTTCTATTGTGGGCTCATCATCTCTGCCAATAATAGCATCTTTGTCGTATGTCACCGTATTCCTCCGCACAAAACCGCTCGAAAATTGAGAACTGACATCACTTATTATGGTTTCAAGCGTAAAACACCTCGCCAATTAAGGCAATACCAAACCAGGCTCCCCTATGGCGGGGCTTCTACCCCCGTCCCTCCTCCACCGCATGGCAGGCCACCAGGGCGCCGTCGTCCTGAGGGAACGGCGTGGGCACGTCCACTGAACAGCGCGCGTTGGCCAGCGGACACCGATCGTGGAACACGCAGCCCGAGGGCAGGTTCATGGCCGAGGGCACCTCGCCGGGCAGGCCGGGCGGCTTCATCTCCTCGGTGCTGACGCGCGGAATGGCCGACAGCAGGATGCGCGTGTAGGGGTGGCGCGGCGTGTCGAACAGGGTCCTGGTCTCGGCCAGTTCGCACAGGCTGCCCAGATACATGACCCCCACCCGGGTGCCGAAGTGGCGCACCACCGACAGGTCGTGGGTGATGAACAGGTAGGTGAGGTCGCGCTGGTCCCGCGCGTCCATCATCACGTTCAGCACCTGGGCCTGGATGGAAACATCCAGCGCCGAGATGGGTTCGTCGGCGACCACGAACTCGGGATCGACCATCAGCGCCCGGGCGATCGAGATACGCTGACGCTGGCCGCCGGAGAACTCGTGCGGATAGCGGGAAATCCAGGTCGGATCGTTGCCGACGGAGACCATCACCCGCTCGACGGTCTCCCGCACCTCGGCGTCGGACAGCTCTGGCTGGTGGAACCGCAACGGCTCCTCCAGGGTCTGCTGGACCGTGCGGCGCGGGTTGAGCGACGCATAGGGGTTCTGGAAAATCATCTGCATGCGCCGGTGAAACGGCCGGCGGGCCTTGTGGCGCAGGCCGTCGATGCGGGTGCCGTCGAAATGGATCTCCCCGGAACTGGGCGGCAGCAAGCCCATGATCACGCGGGCCAGGGTGGACTTGCCGCAGCCGGACTCCCCCACCAGGCAGAAGGATTCGCCCCGGCGGACGGCAATGGACACGTCGTTGAGGGCCTTGACCTCGCGCCGGGTCCGTTCCAGGAAATGGCTGCCCAGATCGAACACCTTGCGGATCGCGCGGGCCTCCACCAGAACCCGGTCACGGGCCGGCGCCGCGCCGGTCAGGGATGCCGTGCTGGTCGCGTGCGAGGTCATGCCGCCACCCCGCTCGCCAAGTCGCGCGCCCGAGTACAGCGCACCCGATGCCCGTCCAGATCCTCCAAGGTCGGCAAGGCGGCCCGGCATGAGTCCTGGGCATGGTCGCAGCGCGGATGGAAGGGACAGCCGGCGGGAACGGCGGTCAGGGGCGGCATGGAGCCCCGGATCTGGTTCAACCGCGCGCCCGGCGTGCCCTCGCCCGGCAGCGCCGCCAGCAGGCCGCGCGTGTAGGGGTGCACGGGGTCTTGCACCACGCGAGCGGTCTCGCCGGTCTCGACCACCCGGCCGGCGTACAGCACCACCACCCGCTGGGTCACCTGGGAGACCACGGCCAGGTCGTGGGTGATCAGGATCAGCCCCACCCCGTGGGTTTTGCACAGGTCCAGCATCAGGCTCATGATTTCCGCCTGGATGGTGACGTCGAGCGCCGTGGTGGGCTCGTCGGCGATGATCAGCGCCGGCT
>Ga0126339_10001331_pt1 | contig 16550 bp, 4 predicted proteins | sample OrbTmetagenome_2_FD_92532 | JGI IMG/M metagenome (GOLD analysis project Ga0126339, IMG submission 92532) | Coral microbial communities from Petempiche,Puerto Morelos, Mexico - Orbicella T R C metagenome | ecosystem: Host-associated > Invertebrates > Cnidaria > Coral | place: Petempiche,Puerto... | reverse complement strand
CGTTCGATGTTTTATATGGAGCCTGAATGAGCAATTGCCAGATTCAAACGAGCTCGGTGCAATTCCCTCAACCCTCTTTCACAATTCATTTTCTGAGTTCAGTGGCTTATAGCCACTTTGATTTATACTTTGAGTTACATTTCATTCCTGTAAACTCTGTAAATAGTGCACAACATAGTTAATACAGGGGAATGGTTATGAAACCCGGCAAACATCAAAGGAGCAAACAAAGATGCCAAGATTTATGTAGGAAGGTCCACGACCGTGCACAATCTTTTGTTTTGCGCTAGTTACGTAACCAAAACGTTTCTATTAGTTAATTCCTAGGTCAGCGGTAAACAACCCCTTTTTTGTGCGCGGTAAAGGCCAAAAAAGAGAACAAAAACATACAACAAAGAACTTTGTCGAGTTTCATAACCACTCTCCTCCATTAACTATGTGCACAATAAAGAAGTTGAGTTGAGTTGATTAATTACAGGGGAGGATCCAGGATTTTTCTTAGGATGGGGTGCACCACTAGTGAATGGCGTAACTGACTGATGAGGTAAACAAATTTTAAAAGCGAATACGAAGAAGAAGGCTTCATCTTAGGAAGGGTGCGCACCCTCTCTCTAGATCCGCCCCTGATTTGTAAAAATGATTCCGCAGCAGTGAAGAAACGTTGTAAAATGTAAGCTGTTCGAAGAAACTTGTCTCTGCGAGAAAAAGTTGTCAGTCTGCGTTAAGAGTGGTATGATTTGTTTTGTGATGAGCTTATGATGAGCACTGTTTCAATTAAACCTGTAAACTCGATTGCTATATTGCAATGACAGCGAATATTTACATACTCACAACTGGGCCAGTTGATTGTAGTGGACTCGGTTAGAGAAACGTGGAAGTAATTAACTAGTATAAGCTATGTTCTTCATTTTTAAAGGTAAAATAAGGGAACTGCTTGTTTTCTAGCAACTTAGGTTGAGTTTCTGATGAGTGTTTAAAGTGTCCATAACCTATTTTTTCCTTCACTTTCTCAACTGAATTTACACGCCACCCAAAGGAGTTTTGCGAGAAAAAAAATCGATTTGACTTCGTCCTCTCTTGTTCGAACAAATTAGACATCTAAAAGTAGTTTCCGCTATTTTGGCTTACCATTCGCCTCAATCTTCTCTTAATTCTTATCCGTAACGAAGGAACTGTGAATTAGTTAAGGAACGCGTGACTTAAGACTGCGATTCGAGAGACATATGTTCGAGTTTGGCGACAAAATGCTTGAAAGAAGCGTTGCAACGACATTAACATGATGAGACAAGCACCAGTTCCCTTTGTTTTGTAAACACAACTAATCAACGTTGTGGGTGTGCCGCAAAAAATACAGGTGACTTCAAAAATTGTTAAAAAATCACGTTTCAGTTCAAATCACAATATTTTTTCTCCGAACGTTTTTAAGTGATGTGTTGATTCAAGTGTGAAAGCACAAAAAGGGCAATGGGGAGTTCAAAGAGAGTCAATCGGAAGGTTTCTGTTCATGTCATGAAAGTAGCTTATGCGATTAAGAATAAATTCCACTTGCACATCAGACGATAAAAAAAGATAATCGCGCATACACAATTCATAACACCTCGAGCTCATTAAAATTACTTTATTCCATTATTTTAAATATCCATTTTCAATTAGTTGGATCGTGTCCAAATATGTCAGCATAATTTTATTTCGAGTTTATCCTAACTAGCGTTGAATGCAATTCCTCGGAAAGCGTCGTTCAAGCTAGATTATTTTTTTTTCTGGCTCGTCAATTTTTCAGTGCTTTTATCATTTTGGAGATTGTTCGCTTCTTTCCACACCACAAGCCAGGCGGGCATCGCTTTTCAAAAGCTTCTAATGGCGAACTCTCGGCTTTTTCTTCGTCTTCAGCCGCGATTTCCTCAGTAATGGCTCTCTTTTTACCGCACCACAGGCCAGGTGGGCAACGTTTTTCAAAGACATCCATTAGCGGGCCTTGCTTTTTGGGTCCTTTAGCCTCAGACTTCATACTTGAGGATTCTTCGGGGTCGTCTTTCATTGTGGAATCATCGCTTTTCTCTTTAGCCTCTGGAGCTTCTCGTTTCTTTCCACACCATAATCCAGGAGGACAGCGCTTCTCAAACGCCTTCATCAATGAATGGTCGGGATCCTCTTCGGTTTGTGCAGCATTGATAGATTTTTGATTGGACAACTCTCGCTTTCCACACCACAGTCCAGGTGGACATCGCTTCTCGAACTGGTCGGCCACTTTGTTTGCTTCAGCTGCTTCAGTCGCTTTGTTTTCGCTTACTTGTCTTTTCTTTCCACACCATAGACCAGGAGGGCATCGCTTTTCAAACGTTTTCATCATGTTTTCCTCTGATAAGCCACGTTTTTTCCCACACCACAGACCTGGAGGGCAACGCTTCTCAAATGTATCCAATACCGTTTCGCTGTTCTGGTCCGCTGCGATTGATATTTCTTCGGGTACGTTTCGTTTCTTTCCACACCAGAGACCAGGGGGGCAACGTTTTTCAAATGTACTAGCCAAATTTTCCTTGTCCTCCTCGATCGGGGTGTTAGGTTTTGCTGCTGATTTACTTCCAGAAAAGCTTCGCTTCTTACCACACCACAAACCTGGAGGGCAACGTTTCTCGAAAGCATCTACTTCGGCATGTTGGTCTTCATCGTCGGATACCATCGCCTGTTCCTCGGGAATTCCACGTTTCTTCCCACACCATAGTCCAGGTGGACATCGCTTCTCGAACGTTTCTACAAATTCTGAAGACGGCGCACTTAAATCAGCTGTCAACATCTCCATGGAGACATATGGAACATAAAGAATGCAAAGTAGAAGACCAGCAAACATCTTCATCTGAAAAGTAAAGAAAACATAGCTTATCAGACTGTTAAAGAAAGAGAACCATAATCTAAGATCTGTTTCTGAAAACGATAACCTATTTTAGCCCCAGTGGTTTTAGGGTAAATGAAGAAAAATACGTAAAACAATAGCACGGCATATTAGAACGCTACTGAATGCAGTGCACATATTGATTTGAATATTTTGCCGGCTTTATATCGTAACGCCGCAAACTATAGTGGGAATGACTGTAAGCAAAAAGATCATTCTCGAGATCGCGAGAGAGAATATCAACAACAAAACTGCCATAGCATGAAAATATAACTTCGACTTTTTAGTATTATTCTGGTACATTTCACCATACTGCACATCTGTCAGTATATTTGCTGTCATTATGCTAAAAATATGATCAGAAATCTCATTGCAATTCATTGGAAAGGAAACGGATAAAAGTTATTTCTGTGTATTCCATTTCCAATAGACCATGGTTTGAGGTTTTAATGAGGAATCCACCAGAAGTTCGAGTTATAGGTGGAAAAAAAACTTTGTCTATACCAAGATTATTTACACCGTATTGCAAACTCTTTTCTTTCCGAAATACTGAAATGCTGAAATTTTCACAATTTGTATCAAATGTAAATTTCAGAAATGAATGGTTATTAAAGCGCGAGAATTTCTGTTAGAAAGAACGATCCAAGACTTAAAGGCATCTTCCCCTTCAAACTACGATCACCTTTGAGCCATAATATTGTGTTCGAATTAAAGGAGTTCTTAAAATGAAAAATAATAAAAAAAAAAAATGACTGACGAAACTTTTTTTTCGGGCCTAATAAAGAGTGGCTGTAACAACGAATTGGACGTTTGTATATGTATTGGTGTGGTTGTGAGTTGGGGTTCAATTGTATTACATGTAAAAATTGATTTAAAGGCCTGTACTTGGTTAACTGATAGCTATTGTCGGAAACAGGCTTGGATAAGTTTAACTTATAGCTGGAAATTTTCAATTACATGTTAACGTAAATGGTAGGACTTTACCTGATAAAATTCCTGCAAAGTTACTTGTGATAGACCACCTTTGTTTAGACTTATGGGTGCCCGAGGATCTCATAACAAGGCAAGAGTTTATTTTCATAATAACGACCGTGTTGAGATGTTTCCAAACAGTAAAGTGCTACGGAGGCTGAACGTTTTTTTTTTTTTTAATTAAAGCTCCGGTCCAAAAAGTGCGCAAAAAAATAAACAATTGCCTGAGAGTCAAGGTGGGCAGTTACAAAAGTTTTGATGCATCAAAAATTGTAGGTTTGACTATTTCCTATTTTTACACAATAGTACTTTATGGAGGAAAATAATTCTCAGAAAACAATTTCTGCAATCATTTCCCATTAAAATCGTCAGAGGTCTTTCCGAAGGTTTCCAAAAATCGCTTGAATGTTTCGGCGGATTTTACGAGATCGTTGGAAGAATGACGAGCTTCAAACGAGTCAATATAAGCCCCAAGGTATCAATGAGAACCCTGCACCCCTATCATAACCTTGTGATTAAGTTTATAATGAGAGAAACTTTGATGAAGAACGCAGTCCGGCCCCTTTCCTAGTAAAATTATACTGGTTACCTAGTAATATGCGAATTGAATTTAAGATTCTTCCACTTGTTTCAAGGCAAGGCTCCTTTGTTTGTTAGAAATCTCCTTAAACCTAAGCTATGTACCTTAAGTGACTTTAACATGAGAGAAACAGAGATTGTTCCAAGTCCTTAAAACAAAATGCAAATCTTTACTTTTGAAGAGAGGACCTTCGCTTATACATGACAACTGCGGGCATTGAGCGCACTACTTTTGGAACTAAGATGTTTCTTTGCAAAAAAAAAAATGATCCCAGTTTAATTTTGCCAAGAGAAAGGGCCGTTCCAGTGTTCTAGCTATCTTGCAAAACTGATCAGAACGAAAATGTCAAAAATTGTTTGAAAAAAATCCCCTCGGAATGTATACATACAAAATGCAGAACTGTTTAATCAGCAGTCTGACAAGTCCGACAGTTTTACCTAAGTTAAAACTCAGTTCCTAGTTTCAATATGTTGTGAACTTCTTATTTCTCTTTCTTATATAAGTATACACGACAGAAAACCTTACCATTTGAGTTCTGAGACTTGGACTCTTGTTATGTAACCTTTCAAAGTGAAGTGAATTTTCGATGTTCATGCGCCTTTTTATACCTGTATTTCCTTTGAGTTTTCAATCCTATTATATTCGTCTCCCCTTCTTTTAAAATACCAAGGTAATGAGGTCAAATCTAAAGGCGCCTTAAACAAAGCCTCACTGACGCTATAGATGCCATTTGTTTTTAACTTGACAATCGCACAGGCACTACGACAGCACTGTGGGCGTCGCTGAGATCCAGCTGTGTGTGCAGGGCTCTTTTATTGAAGCCAAATTTTCCCATTCTGATTGCGTTTCTGGTAAATGCACCTTGAAAACAATAGTTTGTTTTCGTTATCTTTATCTTCAATCCTAGTTGTTGATGCGGCGACTTCCCCACACGCACGACATATTTGGTTTGCCCTAGCATTGTTGGTGTATCTCTTCTTCCTGTGTGCATTACAAGCAAGCCAGCCGGCTGGGCTTGCAGGATTGAACATTCTTCAAAGTGGAATCTAAATATCTAATTTTAAGTCCACCTAAATTCAACTAAATGCAAAATTATTTGATTGATCATTTACAGCACGTTATTTTACTACTCCTCCCTTTTTGAGACGTGAGTGTCTTACTAACGAAATTCTGAGCCCTTTTTCTCGTTTCCGTATCTAAAAAACAAAGAGTTTGACCGTTTTTATTGTAGGTATTGAAAGTACTTGATCCCTACAGGGCGTTGTTTATCGTTTGTGGCAGTATGTATTTATGTGGGCTTCCCAAAGGATTGCGCTTTTCAGTACCTTCATTATAAAATCGAAAGGATTACCCAGAGATGATGTTTAATTCTTGCTTTTCAATGACGTCGAATTAAGGAATGAAAACTAACCCTGCACTTTTCAAATAAACAATTATCGTATAATATCCTGCCACTAAATTTGGAACTTTCCTTGGTCGTCTTAATTCCTCAGGTGATCAAAAGACAAAATTCAGGAAGTTTACAAGAAATACGTTCAGTTAGTGGTTTTTTCAACGGCTTGCCACTGGACATTTGGTTTCGTTTTACAGATATTTGACGCCCTATCATAAAAAAAACCCATTAATTTCCAAATTCCAATTTGACCAGAATAGAGAGCTCGCATGAAAAACAGCTAAGGCTGATGTGGCTTCCTCCCCAAATATTGTAAAATTATTGTAAATCATACATTTCCTGACCAACCCATCGTTTGCGATAGTTACCACACGCACAGAATTCTCTCCAGTGCAATTGAAGCTTTCTGATGAAACTTCAATTTGAACAACACCACAATTTTTTCTGCTAAGCATAAAAGCTAAGAACGATTTTCCAAGTATCGCCTCTGAATAAGATAATTCCGCTCATTATTCTTGCCATCTTTTCGACGCTATTGTAGTTTCTGCATGGAACGTGGACTAATTGGCGATAAATTGAATGTGAAGCACAGTAGTAAACCGGATGATCTTAAAATGATTCTTTAAAGAATCTTTTCTCTACTCCCACATAAATTTCCATTTCCGAATTAAGCTTAAGCTTGTTTTCAAACCTTATGTTTGATGGCGGCTTATTTGTAAAGCTGGTATTCTTTCTTGCCAAAGGCATTTTATATACAAATTGACATAATACTGGCCTACACGGCGTCTTAAAGGAAACTCGTGGAGTGACCATTATTACACGCGTTACTGCTCGTTAAAATTTAACAACTTAATGAATATTTTCATGTAATGCCGGTTTGATATGTCCATGTTATTCTTTATAGCATATACCACCTAAACCAGTGTACTTTTTGCGCGGTTCGATTGATTCACCGCCCAGTGAAACAAAATGGCTTCTCTTCTTTATCAGTGTAGTCAGACGCGAGTTAATCAATGTCACTCATAAAAGATTTTTAACGGTGACGGGCTTCTGTTTTTAATAAAAAGTGATCTTTTCGGAAATTTGGCTGGAGTCCTTCTCGATCCTTAACCCTCGTCATTTCAAGTGCTAGCTTTTCAGTTGCTGCCGGATGCGAGAATCTCAAGCTGTAAAGTTGACGGGAAGGTACGTGAATTCTTTTAAGAAATCGCACTTGATGGTACTTGAGATCGCACGGTTTCGCTCACATTTTTATTTTATCTGTATGTAAAGATTCTTAAAAAAAACAAACAATTTTTGGCAACCTGGAACGTACCGGTATTCATCGTTAAGGTCATGTGTTCGAATCCTGGTCAATCCTAATTGTTTTTGTTAGTTTTTATTTTCATACCGGTCTAAGCCGTGTGTGAAACTCTCTCGTGTTTTAAACTTTTTCTCCTACAATTCAACGTATTTTATTTCATATATTCGCTTCCTTTAATGACCTTTAATATGGTTTTAGTTATCGGCGACGTAATCAGTGAACTATGAGGCGCTTGATAAGACCTACTTGGCTTCACACTAGAAGCTAAGTTAGTTTCAAGTAAGCACTTGACTCAAGTGCACTTGAAAATCTCAAGTCGCACTTAACAAAACTTGGCCTCACACCTGATGACAAAGCATATTGCAAAGTATATTACTTGAAGCATTTTCGGAGTAAAATCAGTCATACATATCACAAATGCGATTGTTCGGCAGTAAAATCGTGAAGAAATGCATATAGTTGCTTTGTTGCTAAAGAGCAACGACATCTTCTGTATTTCTCTAGAATAGCTCAACAACGCGGTTTTCGGTAAAGAAATTGCCGTAGGGCTCTAGCTAACCTAGAAAATGCATTTCCCTGTGACTCGTCCAATGTTCAACAGAGTTTTTCGGGTGCAAAGAAATAACCTGGTGAAAACTTGAAACCGCAGCTGGTTTGTAATTTGCAGAAGAGCATTTGGTGTCAAATGATATGAAAAGCGATTGTTTAGGCTGTCTATGAAAATGAAATTCAAGTAAGTTGTCTGTCGGTTTGTTCATCAGAATTGTAGCAACGCTGCACATCGGTTTCAGTTGGCTTCCATTTCCTATTGATCAAGTGCGTTTTCAAGTGTGATGTCAGGACCATACTTGGCGGCGCACTTCGGCCCCTTTGATCTACGAACGTTTCCATGGTCACTAAATAAAGTTCAAGTAAGCACATTTTACCCCTTCACACTCAAAGTAGTTCTAAGTGCACTAAGATTATACTTACAATACTTACAAGCTCTAGTGTGAAGCCAAGTATTGTTTTGAAGGGGGCTGGGGAAGGGGGAGTTTGAGTTGAACAGAACCGGATAAAATACAAAGGAAACAAAAATGGATTTGAGTCAGTTACTTAATAAATGTTTTTTGTTCTCAGTGGTCTTCTTTTTTGACCCGCTTGACGTTATAACACATCACTTTATCATGCAGAAATTGTCGAAGAGAAAGCCTGTTAGCTACCCTTGCATGCCAAACTGGGTATGTGAAAGGAAATTCATTGGCGAAAGTATAAGGTTAATAGCAGACATAATGGAAATCAGTAGACAAAAGGGTCGACTCAATGCAGTGGGATTGCTTTTAAGCTCGGTCCAGAACTACGGCAGCGGATTAGTGTGTTTACAAAGATATCTCTAGTTGCGTTATAAATAACAGGCACTCCTTAAAACACTTCTATGTTGAACGCGGGGTGCCTCAAGCATTCCAACATTCAGGCTTATATTTGAGTCTCGTTATGGCTATGGAGTTCCTTGCGCTAAGAATTAGACGCTACAAAAAATTCTACGGATTAAAATTCAGGAAAATGAGGAAATCGCACTTTCGCAGTAAGCAGATGATACATACAGCTGTTTCTTCCCACCGATTCCCTGGAGTCTGTTTTCAAGTTATTTCACTTACTCTCACTTTTTGAACTGGGTACTCAGACTGTTGTGAAAATGACCCGAGCAAAATCTTGAATGTTGTGTCTGGGTTCTATGCCTAATCTCGAAGATTCAATTCTTGAAGTAGTAAGTGTAAGTGAGTAACTTTATTTAGGCAAGTATCACAAAATTGAGCACGAGAGTTCTTTTAAATGTCATGATGTGCATAAAAAATATCAAAATATTAAAATATGATCAATGTATTATTAAAGTGCCACTATGATCAAATTCTCGATACCCATTTTTTACATTTTCTTACACAATAGGTCAGTTTCCTAGATATCTTGACAAATTTCAATCTATTACGAACATTAGAACTCAAGTTTTTTGGACATTTACGGCCGCCACTAATTATCCTTGTTCCAAGTCTTGGTTGAGAATTGGAGAAAATGGCGTCATTTTCTCAAAAATACTACAAGGGTTGAAATTATAATAACAATTAGTACAGCAATTTGCACAAAGTATAACAAAAACGTTGGCTCATACTCGTGCAATTTTCTACATTAATTGTTATTATAATTTCAACCCGTGCGGTATTTTTTAGAAAATGACATCATTTTTTTCAAATTCTCAACCAAGACTTGGAACAAGAGCACAAGAGCACCTTTAGCTACCTTTCAAAAAGTGAGAGTAAGTGAAATAAGTTGAAAATAGACTCCAGGGAATCGGTGGGAAGAAACAGCTGTATGTATCATCTGCTTACTGCGAAAGTCGGATTTCCTCATTTTCCTGTATTTTAATCCGTATAATTTTTTTTGTAGCGTCTAATTCTTAGAGCAAGGAGCTCCATAGCCATAACGAGACTCAAAAATAAGCCTGAATGTCGGCATGCTTGAGGCACACCGCGTTCAACATAGAAGTGTCCTCAAGTGTTTTAAGGAGTGCCCATTATTTATAATGAAACTAGAGATATCTTTATGAAGACATGATTGATCATCGCAGTTAGCACACAACTTAAGCAGTTGTGAAATTAAAGGCTGAAAAAAATTCAGGCCTGAAGGGGATTCGAACCCATGACCTATGCGATACCGGTGCAGTGCTCTACCAATTGAGCTATCAAGCCATCTGGGAGCTGGTCACTTTTGCCAGTTTCTTACGATGGTCAATCCTCTGTCATTTATTTTCCAACTGCACGGAAGCAACCTCTCCTTGGTCTAAATTCCAAAAGTGTGTTTTTAATCTTAAGCAACGCCAATTTAGTTCTCTCAGTTCTCTCACTTTCTTACATGCTGTCTAGCTGTCAACCATCTTATATGTTAGACAAATATTTTCTTACTGTTAACGCATTAAACAATAATAGATCCAAGTTGATAACTTCTTCTTACTGACACAAGAATATCGACCTAGAAAAATACATTGTAGACGAGTCATGACGACAAAAAGCTAAAAAAAGAAGTAGAATAGTTTTTTTTTTGTTTTCCGCGTCCTTCCTACTCATTCCACGTGTCATCCGCAAATGCTTCTATTTTAGAGTAGTGTATGTGTGCTAACTCCGTTAATAAAATAAACTAGGAATAGTGAGTTCGAAAGAGTAAGTAAGTACATAATGTGTACTCAAAAATGTATCAATCAAAGTGGCTGTGAGCCACTGAACTTGGAAAATAAATTATGAAAGGGTGTAATGAGGCATTGCTCATTAAGGAACTACTTGTGATGAGAGGGCAGTCAAGCTTTCGAACAAGCCCATAAAGCCTTTTTCCATTCAAGAGTGTGTTGTGATATTTGCAATATGGAACAATTTGATGTTAAGAAACTGTTTGTTACTCAGGCCTGCCTACACGTTTTACATTACATGCATCTGTACATGTCCTCCTAGTGCTGTAGTAAAAAACGGCAAGATCATTTTGTTTGGTCAAAAGTGATGTATAGACTGGGAGTAATGTTCAGTGCTTGCTTGTAGCCAGCTCTCAGTTGGCTTAAGGTTGTTAGATGCAAACATGGATTTCGATCTTTGGTAAAATTCGAGAAAATCCTTTGTTTTAAGTAATTGTTTAGTGATATATTTTTAAATAGTTTGAACTAGAAAGTTGACCAAAAAGTGACGATTGGTATCAAGATAAACAGTGCTTTTATTGGGAAGGTAGTTTTTTTGCACCAGACCCACTAAAACATTTACTGATTTAGGCAATAGTCTTCTAGATATGCAGATTACGCAGTTTTTGCTAAGTTATCAATGCAATGATGCTGTTACAGCAGCAGGGTATATAGTACAAATGCATCCAACGCTTTACTTACTCTAGATACTTAATACACATTTGCAAAGAAAATTACAATAACTTAGGGAAAAGATATGTGCTTAAAGTCGAGCCAGGGGGATAAATGAACCTTGCGGTTCAGTATGATAACACCAACATTTAAGAATGAAAATTCAACAGGCTGAAGTTCAGAACTCAAGTTTAAATAGCATGGATTTCTGCCATAATCGTGTCACCTCCACTTGAACAAGCTCGACAACGCCATTGAAACTCGGAACTCACTTGAGCCTGCTGTGCTAACTACCCAGCGCTTCAGTACGTAGATATAATTGATACTTTCGCGCAATTTCCTTGGAAAATCATAAGAAAAAGGGTGTCATTAATATTCAGTTGCTGGTTCTCCCTTGTTTAAGGTGGCTCAAAACAGTTTCCAGCACTTAGATTTAGATGGGTCATTATAACCACTCTTTATCACTTGATGCTACTACAATCATGGTATCACAAAACTGCCCAATCATTGATGAACACATTGTTATCATTTTCGTGACACAATAGGTTACCATAGCAACAGTATGACCTGCTAAAAACACCCTTAATTACAGCTTTAGGGGCTTATAATTCAAAAACGGCACGGTGAATTTTTTTATATTTTCAAATTGTAATAAGCATCATAAGACGCAACTTTTGGCAAAGTTTTTTAAAAAATTTGTACATAGGGTTCAGAGCCACCTTTAATTTTTGAAAATTCAAGGTGGCTCTGAACCCTATATATAGACACGGAAACCTCTGAAAACCAGGTTGAAAAAGCAGGCAATGTGTGGAGGCAGTGAGGCCACTCTTGAGGCGGTTTAGAGTCTTCTTTCTCGTTGTACACAAACACTTGACGAAATATAGCCGTCTTACAGCGGTCTAATCATAAGACAGTGTTAAATGAACTAGAAAGGAACGTGCTGCATTAGTGTTGTGCATGACGAAGAAAACGAAAACAAACTTGACACTTACTCAGTACCACAGATGAAAATTTTTAGAAAAAAAGAACATATTTTTTTTGTTAGTGTCAAATAAAGTTGATAAAACACGTTTCTGGCTTAGCCTGCCCTTCGTCATGTTGATTATTGTTGTGGCGATCGCCACCTGACTGATAAACAAGTACGTTTTTTAGCTTTTCATTCTTATCATTAGTAACTCCTAAAGTTTGGAAAACACGATATGGTTGTTCCGTTTTCAAATGTCTCGATTCTGAGTATTTTCGATTATTTTAGTGACATTTAATGTGGGTGGCAAGCGAAACCGCCTCGAAAAATTATATGTTTTAATTCGAACGCATGAATTTAGAACAAGAGTAAACTATAGTTAAAAACTGCTTATAGTAAAATTTACATTCACGCAGAGCAAATGTTCTTTCTAATCAATCTCTCGCGTCAGTTATACCTTGACCGAAGCCCATCACCTATTTTTGACAGTAACAAAATTAAACTTCATATTTTGTCACCCTCGGACAAGAATCATCAAGTTACTCTTTTCACATTCTGTTTCAAACTTGCCCGAGCTGGCTATCATCCATATTTGCAACCTCGTACCAGAGTCTTTTCCCTAAGATAAAAGTCCTGGAAACCTGTATTTCGCCATAATTGTTATTTAATACAAACTGAAGATCGCAGAGTTAGCATACATTAATGTACTCATTCTTAATCAAGATTATTCTTGTTTCGAGGTGCAGCTAGTTCGCGGAGTTTGCGAAAAACGGAATGATTTGGCTAAAACAAGAGCCTTTGAGTTCATACTTCAAGTGCTAAAAGGTTTACTGCAAACTCGAGTTTGTTCTCAGCCGGTCTTTTCAGTCTTCCTTAACAAAGACTGTCCACGGAGGTGTTCTTTTTTATCTAGGTATCGTGAATGCACGCTGCTTGAATGGAGCGTTCCAAATGTACCCTCTCACGTGACCATATATGGGACCTGAGAGCGCGAATGAAAAATCGATGCTGATTATTTTCACTTTTTTTGTTATTAACGTTTTTTTTTTTTAGATTACCAAGGTTTAAACTTCCTGATTTTGCCTTATTATTTCCTTGATAGTAAAAATATACAAGCTAAGAGGAATTTTTTCTGTATTTGCTAATTTGAAGACAAGGGATTTTATTCATCTAATTATGGTAACAAAGAAATTTATTTCAGATGTTTACGCTTGTTCTCCACAGTGGTTTAATTTCCGTCGTGACAATCGAAAAATTAAGTTTGGAAAATAAAATCGTCGTTTTTCCAATTGACATCGTCTTCATCAAATAACTGAAACCCACATTTCTATTTGGGTGACGAGAGACATGTTAGGAAAGGATAAAAATAGTCCATTGGTAATTTGAGATAACTTGTCCAATTTGTTTCGAAATTACGGGAATGCAGGTAAATCCTTAATGAAACAAAAGCTTGTTGACGATTGTGAGTTACGTGGCTCAATCCAGATTAAATCCTGCCAAAAAAGAATCTTCAGCGTACCGAAGGATTAGTTTTGGATATTAAAACTGGTTATGTGCACATTTTTAAGTTACTCGGCTTTAATTTGTAGTGCTAAAGTCATTTTCTAGCAGCTTTGTGTTCACTGCTTACCTTTTGTCCCAAACTGAACAGGGTACTACGGTATTAAGACCGCGATTCTTTTCAATGAGTCTTTCGTACAGAATGGTGCTCTTAAAAACGAGAACTCTTTGCATGGAAGTAAAACACTTGGTCTTGATAAATATTTAAGATATATAAGACACTTTCCGTGTCTCTATCGAGTGCGCTTTCAGTCAAAAAGATGCTCTCGTTTATCTTGCGTAAACAACGAGAAGAGGTTTGGGAGAACGCCGGAGAAATGATATAACAACCGGAGGCAAATTATTTAGTTAGAGTCGTGTATTACTCAGGATCAACGATGCTGTTCAGTCCGCGGTAAAGAGGGGTTCTATATATAAACAGTGTTTTCCTTGCACCCGGGTCCTTGCATAGAGAGAAGAACTCATGTCACCATAATTAACGCCTCTGTACTGTATTTCTCGACTTCGAAAGTAAGAGAACAATTAGTTTTTATTTTCTAACTTTCAACTGCTGTTCTCAATGTATTTAGATACGGTCACTCAAGCTTTCTCGAGATCTAGGGCAACTCTGATTCTCGGCTAAACTGTACGCTTTCTACTTTAAATTTAATACATACTTTTCCCAGTTTGTGTTCAGTCTAATTGCACAACAACATAGTTACTTAAGTTAAACACAATATTGGCCACAGGATTTAAGCAAAAGCTAATATCATGGTTCTATTGTAGAAATTTAAAGTTTCTTTGAATCTTGAAAAAATCAAAACCACATACCAGAACCGGTGGCGTCATATGTATCGTTAACTTCAATACAGGCTTCTAGTAACGCTCTTTTGGTGTCGAGTTGCTAGCCTCGCGTGCTGAGTGTTGGAGCCTTCTTCAATTGAACAATAAAGTTTTTGGGCGAGGAAAACTGTAGCAGCTATGTATGGCTTAAATGAACCATTTTATCCCCCAAAAAGGAAATTAGCTCTTAAAAGCAGCTGGTAAACACGCCATCTCCTATGATCATTACGTTCTTGAAATGATAGTCAAATGCGTTGATTTGTTGGAAAATTGGCATTTTTAATTGTTTCAAAGAGTGCCAAAGAGGTGACGATTGCTTCCGAAAACTAACAAGTCAATTTAATTCAATGACGGAGGCCTGCATCGTTCTACTTCTGCTTTTAAATGTTCAAACAAACGCTCAAATTTGCACAGAAAGACGTCTGATATTTACAATTAGTTTAGCTGGAAAGAATCAACCATCTCTTGGAAGTATACTAGCCTCGATAAATGATAATTAAATGAGAAAGGTTGCCCTTGTATTTAGATACCTTTGTTTAGATAATAGTAATTCACTATCCTTCCGCTTGAGTTATCTATACCCAATTAGTGTTAAAATCTGCCTTATGGTGTAAATTACTTATGAAGGTTAAAACCCTCGTTAGATTGTAGTTTTTGTTCTAATAATAAACGTTTTTGTTGTTTTATGCCGGCAAGAGAAAAGACTTATGCCCTTTGAGATTATCGAGCTAGAACTCAAAGTGAACGAAATTGACGTTTTTAAGTCAATTAGCGCAAAAAAAAAATAAAAAAAAAATAAAAAAACTGAACGCGTGTGAATCTAATAAAGTTAATCGTAAACAAACTGTGTTTCGTGAAAACATACCTTACCTTGTTTATATCTGGGAATTTTACAGCGTGGACATTTATGTCTACAAGTTAAAAAAACTCTTTTTTGTCTCGTTGTATGTAACACTCATTTAAATGTTGGATCTCGTTTTTTTGTCACGTTGTGGCCGTCAATTACGCTATACATGACAAAGAAAACGTATGTAATAGGTATGGCAATACAAAACCACTTTAACCTGTAATAATGATTTATTAGCCCCATTCATGACACTATAAAAGAACTTGATTGCTTTCCTCTTTGCGGGTTTCATCGCTTTGACTGTATAGGGTAAAAGTTAAACCTTAAATTGACTCACTTTGTAATGTGCTTGTACTTAAAAGAGTTTCTGGAAAAAGTATCTTTACTTCCATGGTAACGCGATATCGGCGTAGTAATTGTAAATTTTGAATCGTTGTTAAGGAAAAAAGATAGACGATATTTTCTCTTCGAAAACTGATCGTTTTAAAACTGAAGAACTACGAAAACCAAATCTCGAATGCAATGGTTACGAAGAAAATAAATTCAATTAATAAAGGTAATGAATCTTGAAGCACCCAAGAGCTTGCATTACGAATTCCCTCTTGACGGAACACCAAATGATACCGCGTTTTTACAGACTGTTTTGAAACTGCTCTCGGTATGCTGAAAGCCCCTCCCTTTCAGCACCGTTTTGTGGAATGAAACCGCATTAAACGTACGAAAGGTTCTTGACAGGTCAAATCTTTTAGTATACCTTCATATTTGCTTGTCACAATTCAATTCTTTCTTTGCAGCTTCGTAATCATTTCCACCATTTAACTGTGTTAAGAAATCGTAACTTAAAAAGAATGAGCACTAATATTCGATATTGCACCACCAATAAAACAGCAAATAGAATACGATTAAGGGGCATACCTCAGCGAAAATTAGAACAAGGCTTTCTCCAGTTTCTTTCTTTCGCCTTCTTTATGTTCTCGCGAGCGGAGTGTTTAGGGAGTGCCGTTCTAATTCACAAGAAGAAAATCATTATTAACATGTTTCAAGTGTTAATTGATAGTCGACTGACATGCATTTTATCTGTTCCTTTGTTCAAACTTCCATAGTGACGGTAGTAAAGATTTATTGACATAAAACCCCACTCAGTATTACTTACTCTGTACACCTAGTTACGAGAATTTCGTTTTCTTAGAAGACAAAAGTCAAAAGAAAAGAAAAACAATAAGCCTGGTGCCACTCCAAAGAAAGGAGGTGCCTTCACTCCGCTGAACGGATCTACGAGTTATTCGATCAAGCTAACCTAGGCTTGACCATTCCTGAGTGTTACTAAGATAAACAGACGAAACTAATATTCAAT
>Ga0126339_10001330_pt1 | contig 16551 bp, 9 predicted proteins | sample OrbTmetagenome_2_FD_92532 | JGI IMG/M metagenome (GOLD analysis project Ga0126339, IMG submission 92532) | Coral microbial communities from Petempiche,Puerto Morelos, Mexico - Orbicella T R C metagenome | ecosystem: Host-associated > Invertebrates > Cnidaria > Coral | place: Petempiche,Puerto... | reverse complement strand
GAAGCCACCACCTCCACATTCTCCACATACCCCTCAGGTGTTTCTACTAAATTAGGTGAGAGATTTCACTTATCTCAAAAAATATTTTAAAAAAAACAAAGGAAAAAAACAGCTTGACTTTAAGAGTACTTACTGGCTGCCATTGGGTCCCTGAAGGATGCACCCCATAGCAACTCTCCCCAGCATATCGGTAATGTCCTATTTCTTTAGCAGTTGCCACAGCAACAGCAGTAGGATCAGTAGGGGTCCCTGCAATTCTTCCACCTTGCTGTTGCCTGAAGTATGCAGCCTGCATAGTATCGGGTGCACGGTACTCTTGGGAGGGTGATGGCGTTGCCTGGGTTGACACTCCAACTGTCTTTGTCATCTCAGTGGGTGTCTCCGAGTCACTCATCATCCTTTGACGTGAGTCAGGAACTAAACCACTGACAGGATTAACAGGTACCTGATAGACAGCTGGTGGAAACATGGAGTGATACTGGTAGACAAAGCGTGGATCTTGGGCATATACTGCCGTGGGGTACCATTGTTGATAAGAATTTCCATCTGGGTGATACACCATATAGGGTTGTTGCTGGAACCTTTCTTGCCACATTTCGTTAGCACTGCGTGAGGTCTGCTGCACTTTGACACGATCGGCAGCCTGCTTTAATAAGTCAACTGCCGACTGAGGTGTAGACGCATCAGTTACTTTCTCTGGTACGCTCTGTTCTGCAGAGTGACCAACTCCATCCTCCGAAGTAGTTGAGCTAAAGCTGTCACTGTTTCGTTCTCGTAACAAATTTAATGTTGCTCCTTCCAGAGGCAAATCACTGGGCCTTTCACGGGGGGCACTAGGCTCATGGGTGCTTCCAGGTGTTGATCTACCTGAGCTCCTACCGCTATCATAACCACTGACTAGGAGGTGATCCGTCTTGTCCTTCAGTGGTCTACCCTTGGCCAGTTTTGATAAATTTCTGGGTGAGTCCACTCGCTCATTACTGACTACACTGTTACAACCTGTTGGTAGCTTTTCACTGCAATTCAAGCTGGGACTTCCTGAACCAGGTGTTCTAGAATCACTGACGCCATTCACATTAGCAGTATGGTGGTTCTCAAGGTGTCGCCGCAATGAGCGCATGTCACAATAACTCTTGTCGCAATCGCTGTAGCTGCACTCAAATGGCTTTTTGTCACGATGTGTAACCATGTGTCCATTTCTGGAATAATTAAAATTAATATAGTTTTAGTTATAATCTTATTTCTGGTACAGACCTTATGAATGTTTTATAAATCAACTGTGAGTTGTAACTGAGCTGCAAAGCCCCCTGCCAAGCATAAGCATGTTAGTAATCTTTTTTTTAATTGATCTTCTGCCGTCAAAACAAGCTGGCTTCTCTATTACATCTCTCATAATTTTCTCTTTCTGTAAACCATTTATTCAAGTGGCATTCTTATTTACATGTTAAATCACATTTTTCTCTGAGCTCAAAATATTCTACGCCAAGAAAACAATCCATTTTTACTAACAACATAATTTCATCCCCAAGGATTGAATTTCACTACTTTGTGTTGATATTGTTAAAACAGCTGTAGAAAATCTGATCCTGAAATACTTTACAGTGACCAAGAAATTTAGGTCCAACTCTGATCAGAGCAACAATCAGCACATCTGCTCAATAGGATGCACCGGTAACATCAAATATCAGCAATATTTTTAATAAGTTACTATGTAAAAAATATGAACAGGAGTATTCACTCACAAATGATCCTGTCTTTTGAATCCTTTCCCGCAGGTTGAGCAAACATATCGTCTCTCATCACTGTGAGTAAGTTTGTGTTTTGCAAGAGCGCTAGAGGAACCAAATGTTTTCCCACATTGCTCGCACTTTATTTCTGGTTTTGCAGTCCCGGTGGTTGGCTTTGGCTTGCCCTTCACTTTAGCTTGAGTGTGTTTTTTGTTTTCAGGGTCTTCTCCAGCTGGGGGAGCCGGGCTACTGCTGTCGCTTTTTATAGCTGGAGAATTTGTCGATCTTCTCTCCTCCAAGCTGGATGCTGGTGAAACTTCAGGATGAACAGGGCTTGTGTAAGGCTTGGTACTATCTGCAGAATTTGAAAAATGAAACTTACAAGCTATGTTTCACCACAAAACATGCATCAATCAAAATGTATGGCTTTTCTGAATCAGGCAGCAGTCCAATGGCATGTTAGATTGAAATTTTGACACCACATGGTGCTGGTAATGTTTTCCGTGATTTAAGTTGAAAGCATGGGATCTTTGCAACAGCCATTCACACTGCAGACAATTCATTGCAAAAAATGAAATCTGATGTGATTAGATACATGTATCAAATTACAGATTCTAAGTTAGGAAAATTCCTTTGGCTGATGAAACCTCTCAAAGTTGAGGTCAAAAGCAACATATCTAAAATCTATTTGATCTATTTTACCCAAGTATTTTTTGGTTAACTCAAAAAAAAAAAGAAATCAACACCAAATTGTTAATTTCTACGCTGACTAATGATAAAATTAATGATAATTGAACAGACCAATATTTTTTAGGATTTGATTCACAAATGAAAGGAATTATTTTTGTATTGCTCCAGCTTATCATATCTACTCAGAAAAATCTGATATTGAAAGTTTATGCTGTCGCAATTTTAACACATCTGAAGATTAGCAGTCTCTGTCATTGTGTACACAATGAGTTTGAAGCATCTGCCCTCCAGACAAACTCCATTTGTCATTTTTTCATGTCATAACACAACCATCATAAATTGGAGACTGATCATGCAAATAATAAGATAGTTAACCATAGATATTTTCTCAAATCAATATACACAAGCTGTAAGTGCAATTCACATTTCACTCGAAAAATTTAGGAATGTGATGTTAGTTTACACATTGAAGGCTTTGTATAAATTGATTGAAATGAGTTATTTTATGACCAAACAGGATAAAATTTCAGAATCTCCAACACTCACAGCGAAAACATTGTTTTAACCCTTCTCCAAGCATTGCACATACAGAGATGTCAACCAAGATTGGAAAAAAGGTTTGGTAACTCTCAGAATACTATCACAGCTATCTCAGGGTTTGCACAGAGGAAAACAAAACGTTTTTGAGTTATTTTTTAACATTGCATGCAGGAAGAGTCCAAGCTGGGTGCAAAATATTAACACACGGCTTAAACCTGTCACATTCCCCAACAATACAAAAGGTGGAGGATCTTTGTGGCAAGTGAACCATGCAAGGTCTCTTGGGGGAACAATGACACAGAATTAACGAGAGTGGTCCTGAATTTAAAGCTGGCTTAATTAGTCCACTTTGTGCAACAGTAGAGGTGATTTTGTCACAATCAGAAACTATATTGGTATGGCAGGAAACCGAGTGCAATATTGGGGTGCAAACAATTCTTTTATATTAGCACAGATCTAAATGGATCTGCAGACATAATAGCTAAAAGCCTACTTGACACCTACTTAGCAGCTTTTCTTGACCTCGCTGGTTTACTGGATCTGTATTGGAAGCTGATGAAACAGTCAGCTGAGCTTGCGGTTGAGAGGCTGTTGTGTCAGCCTGGATATTGCCCATGGGTACAAATGAAGGCACTGATCCAAAATTCTCGTACCGGTTCTGATCACCCCCCATGGGAAGCCCCTGGTAATACATCCCATCGATAACTCTGACGGGTCCAATACCAGGCACCACAGCATAGCCTCCTGCATGCACAAGACGCCTGTCCACATATTGCAGTCCAGTAGCGCCATGCTGCAAGTTACCAAACACATTCCCCTCATTAGTGTTCACGGTGCTTGTAGCCACAGGGACTTGTTGTTCTGGTCTACCTGAAACGTAATCCATGCGCTGACCGGGAAATCGCTTCACCTCACTTGTGCCTGCATGCACAAAGTGCTGCTCTCTTTGAAGCCCGTTTGTGTTGCCGATAGCATTTCCTCCAGCCATAGCGGCGACCATGTGTGGATACGTGCCAGCAGGCATATAATAAATCGGAACAGCCTTCGTTTCACCATGTGCACCTCGGATAAACTCACCACGAATGTTCTGCAATTTAGCATTCCCTTTGTCTTCGAGTTTGTTGACATCCTCGTGGTGTGCATTATAATTATAATAAAGTGCACGCGACGAATGCGAGAGTGAGTTCAGTTTGTCATCGTTCGCATCCACACCAGAAATATTCTCGTCACAACGAAGCTCGCTCGCACTGATCTTTCTTGTTGTATCTTGTGACTCATTGTCGGAGTCCGATTCGACCTCCTCTTGCCCTTTACTCGTTCTTTTAATGATGACGCTGGCGCGATCCGCATCTAGAATTCTGCTAGATAAGCTTAATTCGCCTTGTTGTTTGCGATCGATCGCAATTGCGGAATGCGTTTGGCCAGGCGCCGGATTTCCGTAATTTAACTGATTTAACTGAATCCAGCTCTCGTAAACTTTACTGCCTTCCACAATGCGCCGTTCAGACTCATCGGTGTTCTTTTTAGTCTGGCCAGACGTCTCTGTTTCTTGGTTCTTTAGCTTCAACGCATCGCCACTAGCATTTACTTGAGCGATTTCATCTTCGCTCATCATCTGATCTTCAATATTTGCCGTTTCGGCGAGCCTGGACGGTTCTGCGCTCACCGGCTTTTTGATAAGCAGTCTTTCGTGTTCCTCGTCGGGATTTTCAACGTAAAGCGACGGAGCAGGTTCTTCAGGGCTTTCAGCTTCTGGGCTACCACAAGGAAAAGTCTCAAACGACATACCGTGAAACGCTACCAGTTTTTCCCGCGTGTCCGATAGTAGTTATCTCACGAGCGCCGAGGCAACGACGCGGACAAGCAAAGACGTAATTCACTTTCGTCAGCAGAAACTATAAAGAAAGCGAACAGAAAGGTTATCAATAAAACACGACCTGAGAACACATTGTTATTTAAAAGAAAGACAAAACTGAAACCTTGGCGAGGCTTGAACTTCGAATTTTCTTGAAATTTTTCCAACGTTCCGTTTCTGAAGAAGCAAATCCAAACAGACCGCTAATTCTGCACGCACTTTATTTGGGCACGTTTGAAAAATAGCACCCGTATTGTATGTATTGGAGTTCGATAACTGATTACATTCAGGGTTGGCTGTGACTGACCCCGGCAGGATAGAACACGTTCGTAACACGATTTCTAGTCCTCGTGACAAGCAAATGCAATTGAAAACTGTCCTTTTATGCGAATGATATGATGTAACAGAAGAACGCAGAGTCACGAGAAAAAACAGGGAGACTCTGAACGATGGAGAAAAATTCAACGCGAAACACGAGACAATGAAAGGTTAACATTGCAGTGATCGGTGAATAATTTTAGTTTCAAGCCAGATGAGCATCTTTCAACAGCGCGACGTTTAAGCAAGAAAAAAAGGAACAACCAGTCTACAAAGAAAACAACACAGTGCTAGTCCTAAGAGAAAGAAATGAATTTAGTCACTGCCTACGCATTAATTCAGCAGCTTCACGATATAAATGAACCTATGCAAAAACGAAACAAGGAAATAAGCTTGGTTCTTTCTTTCAGGACATAGATCGGTAGCCAAAACATCACATTTTCCACAAAGGTTACAATAAAGAGCGCCATTCTGCATGGCGAAGAGAACTATTGTTTAGAGGAAAAGTTTTCACACCGACAATTCCACCAAAGCGGCGTGTGTATTCTTCATGCAAATACTGCTAAACTGGCCGTCAATAAACATGCAGCTTCCTTGATAAAGAAAACGCGTGCAATTCACACAACACATATCTTACACTCCCATCTTGGCTGAAAATCTCAGAGGAAATGAAATCGTCCGAGGAATCAACAGCCAAGTTGAAAGAGTAAACAAGCCCAAAGCTTACACGTAGCGCGAGCCGACATGACGACACAACAGAAAACCAACTTCTCCACGCGTTCGAAGGTGAAAACGACATTTACTTACCGGAAACTTGCTAGCTTCGCGAAATTCTACATTCGATCGCTTATGAAACACCTCAGATTCACTCTCTGGTGCTCGATCGCAGTCTTGACGACGAATTGGAACAAGAATATCGCAAATATTTTCCCTCACAATTTCTGAGTATTGGAGTTTCCAGCTTTTGCTACGTTCGTCAACCGGGGGCCTTTCACAACTGGCTATTGAACTACGTCATACATCAGCATACAATCACTTCCCGCCCACGATCCAATCAGTGTAGCCATAGAAATCCCTTGGGAATGGGTGGGCAACAAAACATGAGTCAGATTTCACTAAAAATATAAACAATGCGGTTCCGCGCCAAATCTAACCGTCCATTGACCTCCGCTCTCAGCATAACTGTCACTCAAAACATCAATTTGAGGTAAACATTGCACGGATCAAGCGCGGTGCAAACGAAAATTTCTCGGAATGCAGCCGGATTGTAGTTAACAAAGCGGCAACGCAAGTCAATTTTTGCGGAAACTAAAGATTTTGCATGCAGTCTGATGGGCTGAGCTTTCGCTTTCTGGGTCGCTGCTTCACGGAAACGAACGGAAGTGTTCGATACGTCATCCGCTTTCCCAGCACATTCGAAAGCCAATACGTAATTTGACACACGCCGAGGAGTTTTGACCCTGTGCGAACTGAAAGCGTGCAGACATGCATCTTAGTAGCGCCACTAGGTTGACACTTTTGCAGAAATTTCGAATGCCTTCAGCTTAAGTCAGGAATTTTACGGATCTATGCAATGTAAGAAGTCATTAATGAGCCCTGGAACAGGAAAATATACTCGCTTTGTATTGTTAACTTTATTGCAAATGCGTAGCAACAGGAATACCATATCAAATATTTGCCCCCAAATAAGGATCGATCCCTTACTCCAAATGTTCCGCTTCGTGCTGCAATTACATCACGATTTATTTTCGATCAAGAATTCTAGAACGTATCTTGTAGGTCAAGTTGAGTCCTTCGAAGGCATTCCGAAGCATCCAATTATTAAATGCCTTAATACAACAATACCCGGGAACACTAGTGTTTCCAACCCGCCGTGTGCTGTTGTGATTCTTTCTGGTACCCGCATTGAAAACGGAGCAGAGAAAAACATTAAAATCACGAGCATCCAGCTTGCGTGGACTTTGCCTCGGCGTTACTGATACAAGAAACACAAATGCTGAATCGAAGCCAACTTTTTGTGGACACAAATATTATTAATAGGGCTCTAAATATGGGTAGCGTGATCGTCAATACTTGCTACTTAGCTCATATGACACTTGCCTGTACGAAAGTGCTGAAAGTGCAAAGTGACCCTACACACGGAAGTCCAAATGACATACCGCGGGAAATTTGGGACTTTTGTTGATGTTTTCGAGTGGAATTCCCCTTGACGTGAATCTTGGACAGTTTGCAAATCTTTTAGCCGAGAAACGATCGAAATGCTGTTATTGTTTTCAAGTTGCGAACCGGCCATCTCTTCTGGAATCGACTACATGCATTATACATCCTGCTCAACACAAAAATAGATCTGTCACAAATAGAAGGTTGTTTCGAGTCTTGCGTTGTTTTGAAGTCCTTGGAGGTTTTGGGAATGCGTATTTTGTTTCATTTTGTGGTTTGCACGGGACACCTGTTGGACTATCTGACTGCTTTTGCGCAGACAATGGAACGGAAATAAACAAGGCCTCCGGAGATTTCAAAACTTGCTTCGCTCACAGAACAATCGAGTTATCGAGTAAATTTGCTTACACGTCCATTGTTTACTGTCTTTCCATGCAAATTTTTCAGGAAGCTCGTGGAATTGAAGCACGTGCACAATGTTTTAGAACAGCCGGCTAGTAATTATAATTTTCACTTGTGTGAAACGAAAATTAAACTTGAAGAGCCTTATGCACGCGGAAAGAAAAAACTATTTCCATGTCGAAACTAAATAGCTACAATCGCACTCTGTGTTTTGGTTTTTCCTCTGAATTCTACGCCAGGAATAGAACTCAATTTCAACCCTTTTATTCCCGGAAGCCATTTAAATGTGCAACCCCACTTAAAGCAAATTTTAAACCACGCAACAAAATTCACTATTAATAGTAATTATATCGGCATACATCCGTTCCTCGTTGAATTTTTTCTTTATTCAAACCTTGAAAAGGAAAGCTGCTGCTCAAGGAAACGGCTTAAAATGAAATGATGCAAGCTGTAAATAGGTGTAGAATCACAAAGATCACCATAATATAATTTGCAAGTTGAGTTATCAGCAATTTCACTGGGCTCGCGCGCGAACAATGTAAATCCCACCTGGTTACTTTCAGCAGCTGCAGGGCGCCGCATTTTGTTCTCGCATGGTCACCAAGATCTCGTACCTTTCTTTGACAGAAAAATATCTTTAGACCTGGAAGGAAGCCATCTCTCGAGTACAAATTGCTCTCCGAATATTTGGATCTCTTAAGAATGGATTCATGAATATTACATGCCAGCAGGGTTTCTTGGTTTTCATCGCATAAAACTTTTGTAAACGAACACCGGTAGCACGGCAGGTCTTGCATGGTCTTTTACAAGAAGAAGACAGCTAATACCAAGGATTTTATCGCCATAGCTAGGCTTTTTTGGTTAATTTCTGCATGTCTCCACTAAAAACATGCATATGCTGACTCACTGCTATATAGTAGCGCGGAAACGACTTAGTTCAGTTCTGTTTTCGCCTCGCAGATGAAATCTAGAAAATCCCGGGAAACCCTAGCCAGCAGAGCCAGGTGCCGGCAGTTTCAAGTGGTATTGTTCGTAGCACATATCAGGCTAACAGGATAGGAGCATTTTTGTGTAATTTGAGCAGAGCACTGAGACCACACCCGATGTAATCGCTCATTTGGGGGGCTCTTATAGCTTAGCCAGTTTCGTTTTGTTTCAGCTTTTTGCTAAAATCAATTTACCAGCACGTAATTTTGAGGAACACTTTGAAATTCAGCTGAACACACTTTTGAGAGCGTCGAAAATTCTCCCCGTAATGAGACGAAAACGTATTGCAAAACAAGCGACCAGCTTACATCCTACGATTGCATGAAACCCAGGCTGATTAACAGCGTGTTCTTTTTAACCTTCTGATGCTAAAATGTTTAAGTCGCAAAGCTGATTTTCCTTTAATAATTAAGTAGCATTGCTTTAAACAAATTTGACCGATAGAAAACGGAAAAACTTGTTGCGATGTTTGTCGCTGCGCAGTCGTGTCAGGAAATGATCTGACTGATCTCGAGCTGCTCTAGTTGACACGATAATTTTTATGAAAGCTGACCTGATTTCCGAACTGATTTTGCTTTGGACCATTAATCAGTTTATTTAGCTTCAGGGTACCCGTGTGTCCACGATATGCTAAGACAACACACGTGAATCAAGTCACCGAGCCCGTATGAATCATTGAGGCGACTCTTGGACTCAAAATGAACGGTCTAAAATTCAGTTGTTAATACACAGTGGCCTCTCGCATATTCATTTAGCAGACTTAACACAATGATCTGATGCAGAATTCGGCTTGAAGAAAAGTTAACGCCTTGTCAGTGGCGAGCTACTTTGAAAGCACATTTCGTGATAAAACGGGCTTCATCCCAAATGAGACAAATTCCGGGTCCATACCTAGAACCTGCTTGTAATCACAGTCAACTTTAACTCTATTGACTGTAACGACTTACTATACACCGCACACCCCAAAAAGGAGCATAGAAAAACAAATAATCTGTGCGTAAATTAGAACACGATTGACTTAAGCAATGCCGGACTCGCTGCGATCAAGTCTTTTGTTTCTGCCACTGTTTAGGTTTATAAATTCGGTTTTCAACGAGCAAGGTTTATTGCTGTCCAGTTTTTGGTCTACTGTGAAGCTGCTGCGACTTCACACAGATTTTAAAATTAAAAGAGAAAGTGTTTGATTCTGGTGCAATGGACAATTCTGTGGTTCTTGTGTGAGTGTACACCAGTACTAACTGGTGCAGGCAGACTGTTTGCTAAATGAATACGCGAGGGGCCAGAACTGCAAGGACAAGATTGCACGCTTTTTCTCCTCCCATAACACAACAGACAGATAATTTTCACGCATTTATCTCCAAAGTTTGCAAGTTTTCACAACTTAAGTGAAAGAATGGGAATTTTCTTGGGGAACTGTCGGAGAAAAGGAACTTGAAGCGCGGAACGATGAATTATTAACAACTAACGAAGAAGAAAAGGGTTCCAGTAAACTAACTCAGTTTGCTGGATCTGTCACAGGCGCGGTGCCGTTTTAGCGCCGGACAGGAACAACTGGGCAGCTTTGATAGTCAGTTGCATCAAATAATGGAGTGAAATTCCTATAAAAATTCCTATAAAAATTCCGGAGAGAACCAACGAACGCAGTAGTCTTGCAATTCTGAAACAATAGGCTAATACCTGTCCCGCCGTCCAGTTCAGGCCTTTACTCCAAATTAACATTGTAAAACCCAGGCAAAAATGCAACATATACTTATACCGACAACGTGATTTTTTACGCGTAAGTTCCTGAACAACTCTGGCTAACTCTGTTAGCTTTCAGAGGATCTCAAAACGAGGGACACCCGTAGTTGATTTCGCAACAGATCCGAGTGGCATAGCGTGATGAGAAAGACTCAAAACTCCTAGTACTTAAAATCCAGTTATTCCATACAGACCTTGAACAGTTCAGCGAAGACTTCATCACAACACTTCTGTTCCAGTCAGTATCGCACAGCAAACTGGCTTCCGTCGTGCATTGAAAATGGCTTTGTTTAGTGTCACAGTGACAAATTTAACACTGATCGCTCCGTGATTCCACGGTAGACACAGTGCATCGAAGCGTTCACAGATGACCGGTATTACAGTACAATTGCCTTGAACTTCAGCCAGGTTTGCACGGGTGGGCGCCGGGAGAGACCCGGCCACCGGTTTGCACAGGCTAGTACCCAGGCGTTTTCTTCCACGCCCATTTGATTTGGCGCCAAACGTGATGACGTCATTGAAATGACAACACGGTCTGGAGCCCAGTCTCTCCGGCTCGGTCAGCGTTTGGGTCGAGCCGAAGACTATACAACGTAGGCTCGAGATTGACCTTTTGGTTTCTTGCCCTTGGTAAGCTGGTAAGTTCGCTGATTGTGGAGACTTCGGCGTTAAATGAAGGTTCAATGGTCGAGTTCGTTAACAACTGGTTAACCGATTAACATTCAGTTAGATTTCTATTACAAGGTCATTTTAACATCTATTTCTTATGGCCTAATCATTACGGGGTTCATAAGACCCTCTTTGACTATATTGGAACGGATTCATGTAAGAGCAGTAAAGATTATTTATCGCCTGGTTTGATGTTAACCAACGGAAGAAGTTTTAAACACTGTAGACTGATTACCTCTTAGGCACACCTGTTGTCAGCGGTTATTGTTTTCAGCCCACAACCGTTTTTATGGTGCTACACATGCACGTAACCCTCTTTAAGATTTATTTGTTAAACGTGAGACGAGTTACATTCTCAGACAAAAACTCTGTTTTAATGTCCCATGTTTTAGTATTCCATGCCCTAAGAAATATTGACTTTAGATATTGACGCTTTTAAAAGAACAATTAGAAAATGCCACGTAAATTTAACAGTTTTAAAATACGGATCTGGCTTTAAAATATTTTTTGTTTTATAGTTTTATATTTCATCGTATTATTTCTGTAATCAATAGTTCTCTTCTTTATAAATACCTTTTACTGCGAACCTCCATTCTCGACACACAAAGCGCACTGAGATCGAAAGCTTTAGTAATCTGAGCGCGCTCAAGGGAAAACAGCAGACTTTTCCGATATTTTTTGACGTCAGCATGATCGTAAAAAAAGCAAACCTGACAAGGTGTTTCCTCTGTTTTCTTGGGTAAAATTCTGTAAAATTTGGTACATTTAACAATTATTCTACCTTACTTGAAAATCGTTTTCCTTGAAGATCACCAAAGGCAATTCAAGAGCATCACAATCAAGGCCACATAAACACTGAACTCATTCGTTTGGGAGATTTTAAATCAAGACAAAAAGTTGTTAGCTAAGTTAACAGAGGTGACTCATCATCACTTATTACATTTCATAGGTGTGAATGAAACTGGGTAAAAACGAACCAAACAAAAACCTGAACGCTTTCAAAATAACTAGCGTGAAATGCTCAAGAGAAAACCCAGGCCAAATCATCCGAAAAACAGCGCCAAAACAGTTTGATCCGATTTCTGAATTTACCACTAAATTCACTACCACCTTCTGCTCTTTCAAAAATTTCCATCAATACAAATTTCTTTTTTAAGTGTCTATATGGCCAACGGGGTCTTTTTGCTGTTTTGGTATCTCTATAATGTGTAAAAAGGTATTCTAAGAAAACAAAAAAAATTAGATTCCGACATTTTAACGCCCAAAGATCTAACTTTAAAGTTCCCGCTTCAACCACGCCCAATGAAGTTGACCGTGAAACAGTGCAAAAAAAGAGTCTGAGTTCCTGAATGGGTCGTGACGTCAAGTCAGGAATTTCTAAATCCTGCTAGTTCAGGTCACTGTTGTTTCAGTAGTGGTTAGGAGTTTTCGTCGACAAAAAGCAAACAAACCGAAGTTGGTCAAACAATGCGGTCGTCAATCAAGCAAAATAAAAATATGAAGCTTTAAGATGTTCTTGAAGTGACGTCATTCGTCGCCAATCTTTCATTACGCGGTTAACTTCATTGGACGAGGTCGAGGCGGGAAATTTAAAGCTTGATTTCATGGCAAAAAAAGCGCAGGAATTATTATTATTATTATTTTTTTTTTTGGTGTGAATACATTTTCAGATGTTGTAGAAATACCAAAATCACAAAAACCCTGTTGGCCGTATAGACACTTTAAATGAAGCTGAACAGTTCCGCGATCAAGAAAACGTAACGCAAGTCGGTTGTCACTGCAGTAGTATTGCAATCAAACCAAACGGCATTCAAGGAAGAATCATGCAATCGGCGCCAAACGCGGGAAAATGTGCGTCAGATAAGTCACGACTGGGTTTGCTTTGGCTCCCGATTGGTTAAAAGGAAAGGCATGTTTGTTCTGATTGGTTGAACTTTGTTGCAAGCGTTTCTCTGTTAACTATTAACAAAGCTAGTGAATGGGTTTGCCTTGGGTTACAGTCACGTTCACCTTCCACCCGGGCAGGACCATAGGAACATGGAACAGGCGCAAAAGGGGTTTTGCCACGTAAAATTAGACTGCAACTAGCTTCCAATGGAGGCTCAAACGGGGAATAGCATTGAAGAGATTTTAAATGTCGTTTGCATTTGAAAACACTCCCCGCAATAGCCTCAGTTGCAAGCTAGTTCCAGTCCAATACCGAGAATACGGAAATGGTCTTTTCACCCCCAAACTCTACCAGTAAGAACGTTCATTGTTGGTAGAAAATTAGCTCGAGAATCTACCTCTTTCTAACGCCCGATTTCCTGTCCAGGGTCCAGAAACAGACATCTTTTCACGGACAAGGGGAACACCTTTCTTCCCCAGACTCCTCTACGCAGGTATTTTTACTCACGCTGACTGAACGGTTCGCCTAACTTGTAGAAAGAAACAGAACCTGAGGAATCTTATGCTGTTTATTGGTCTTTCCCTCATCACGTGAAAAATACCTTCACCTCAGTTAATCGCGCGTCTCTTACAGAGACTGTACTTCAAAGTAGTAAAGAAATGCGACATCAGAGTAAAAAGTTACATACAAGGAAAATTGCTAGAGAAATAGGGCTGCAAAATTTACTGGGAAACCTCGTCTGCAAAGCAATGTTCGTGGTTTCACTACGGCCATAGGGTAGTTCTGCGCTGAATTTAGAAATGAATCTCCTTTCAATGGGTTTCGTTTTCTGCGCTTTTTGTGGTAAATTGGTATCGTAATACATTATTGGGTAGAACCTGTTTTGTCCTTGCGACGACCATCTTGGTTGAATTGACGCCACAACACTGTTCTGCGGGCTAGGTTTCCTGTTAGGGAAGGGCTATCTACAGAATTTGATTACAAGTATATATTTTTTTTCTAAACTTCAATATCATCCAGGCCTTAACGTATCCGTTTCGTCTCAAGCGAGTATTGGTCGACAATGACCGCTCTACGCCAGTAATACACACATTTATAGTAAGGCAATGTCACTGTACTACCGGACGACGAAAGGCAACAAATGACCACCGACACCGTAATCAAGACGGAATCGAGCGCGCCGTGCGCCGGACGACCACATTAAACAAAATACACAATAAAACGGCGCTTCGGCGTCACTTTTACCACCTCCCTCCGCGCGCAGTGAGTAACTTAAGACAAGGGTATGTAACAACCCTCGAGTCTGAACAATATACGACATCTTAAATTAATAAATTCTTTCGTGCTTTTCGAAGGTGTGGTCAGTCAAAGCTCAACTTCCTCAAATTAGAAATTAATAATTTCTTTCAGTCACTGGTCAACGGAGTGTCACTTGGATCACTTTTCACACTAATCAAAATGTCGGAGGAGGTCTGGACAAAACAGCAACCGCGGGCGGCGCTCGGGAGTTCAGCTCTTGGCATTCTTAGTCGCTGTCCCGGCTCCCGAACTGGTAGAGGGATTCGGGTTCGAGCCCGCGGGATTCGACGCCGAGCAAGTTGACTTATTTCTCGTTTCTATTTCCAACTTTTCGAGTTGTTTCCACAGCTCTTCTCTTTCTTTCTCCTTTTTCTTTTCTCTGAAAAGAAAAGGCGAACAATTTATAGTTACCACAAGCAAGACAAAGGTCCGATGACATCCGAAAGTAAAAAGTAACTGGTGAAGGTGCTGAGAACTTTCCAGTACTCAACAAAATCGAATTCTTTTGCATCCACCTTCAAATTGTGCCCTCATTTCAAAACCAATCCAACATTTCCAGGAGTGAATCCAAGAACTAGTTAAATGATTCACTGCAATGTAATATATGTCATAAACAAAATTGTTTTTAGTAGTTCATTTACTACAAAAACTGTTTCATTCCTTCCGCATCGGAAAAGAACGTTCTAAATCAACCTAACAAAAAAAGTACACTCACTTTTGTCTATCGCTTTTGTACGAAGACGTTAGTTCGTCAAACAGTTTCGAGTTCATTTCCATAAAGGTCTTCAAAACATTATAGACGAGCGCTACGATGGTCCTGAAAGCGAAGACAGGTCAGTTAGTATTGTACTATAAAACCGGATTGATGGTGACAACAAATAATGATGGATAAAAAAGGCTTGATGAAAACTCGCACGAAAACTCAGGCTGAAACACGACTGATCGCAGCCAGACATGAATACAAACAAGCGCCAAGTTAATTGCATTTAACGTTGTTGTATTTCACGGTGCTTGGGAAAAAATAAACACGGTAAAATCTGATATGTTGCCCTGGGAACATTCCCATCCAAAAAGAATTCTTTTGATGAGTTTATAACCAGAATTCAACGTGTTTAGCAAAGAATCCAAGCACTTTACCGGCCACTCATTTTCTGGAATAACGGTTAGAAATCTTCAGACAATAAGGAGAGGAGTAATTACGAAATGGAGTTTCAAACAAAGGGGACTAATGGAGTTTTTGCCGGATTTCTGATTAGGTAAAAACCGAGACCCGGAAAGTATTGACATACGAGGCCCCATTGGGGGAGAGGGGGGGGGGGGGGGGGGGAAAGGGGGTTTTAGTATCCCACATCCCGTTAATTTTTGGCCTACCATTTCCGAGTTGCCTTTTGCCTTTGTGTCAAAACCCTGTCTTCGTGCTAAACCATTCATTCCGTCTACAGGTTAACTTTCATGCAAATCAAACTTATTCTCATAAGGAAGGTTTCGCACGAAGACTCGTTTTGAAACAGAGACACAAGGTCACTCGGAAATGGCCTATTGCAAAATTAACGATTTTCCTACTCGATGTCCCGTTATAAATGATCTAAATATCCCATGTCCCATTAATTTCCACTCCCCAAACATCCTGTATCCCGTGAATATTTTACCTGACTATCTGTATTTCGAAAACCCCAAAAGGGCCTCACATACGAAGATTTTCCAAACGCAGACACAAGAACAACGTAAGAACGCAATGCCAGTCTATGGACGTTAATTGTTGTTACTAAAGAGACCGAAAAATTTTATCAATGCTAACAGAAAGCTTTGGGTTACCGTAGACCTTCAAGGCACGATTTTTGTCGGATAGTTCATTTTAAAAACTTTACATTCAGTGGAACCTCGTTAATCCGGTCACCAACGGGCCACAAAAATCTGGCCGTATTAACGGAGTGGCCACATTAATAAAGGGGTTCTTTTAACTAAGAAAATGCACGTTTAATAGCCTTCCAACGAACATAAAGATTTTGCCACCTAAGGAACGTTTCAAGGCTATCTCCGATTTTTTTTCTTAGGTTATTTTTATAGAACATTTTCAATTCGATATCCAATTTTTATGAGAACGCTATTACCTTTTTAAGCTTTTTAATTTTTTAAACATTTTAGCGTATCTGTTAAAGTAGTTAGTTTTTTATAGATATATATTATTTATACATGCTCTTTTTATTTTACGTTATACAGGGCCCCCGTTGATACCAGTCCTGCGACTGAAGGGGTCACCCTGTTTAAATATCGAT
>Ga0126339_10001329_pt1 | contig 16551 bp, 9 predicted proteins | sample OrbTmetagenome_2_FD_92532 | JGI IMG/M metagenome (GOLD analysis project Ga0126339, IMG submission 92532) | Coral microbial communities from Petempiche,Puerto Morelos, Mexico - Orbicella T R C metagenome | ecosystem: Host-associated > Invertebrates > Cnidaria > Coral | place: Petempiche,Puerto... | reverse complement strand
CTTTTAATTACCTTGTAAAATGCATAGCATTCCAGGTCAGCACTGAAAAACTGATTTCCAGCATTCTAGAATAAAATGAAAATGCAAATAATTATTGCAATCGACATTTTCAAGTAACATGTTTAGAGGTACAATGATAAGTTAGTACTTACAGGTCTAAATGTCACTCTAAATGAAGCAGTTTTTAAGGGAAGAATGTCACATTCCTCAGGAGAAACAGAAAATACTCCTTTTGTATCTGTAAGGCAATGCAAATTAAGTAAGGCTGAGACTATATTTAGTTACCAAGCCTGATGAAAAAATCAAATATTGTCTAGGACTTTAAAGATCTTTCTTGGCCTGAATAGAGCTCTAGGTCACATGAAAATTTCTGCTAACCATAAGAAAAACTGATGCCGCACTAACCTTTCATCCACATGCATGTAATTTTCCCCTTTGTATGATTTGTAATGTTGACCGTCTACAAACACATAAAGAACCAAGTTATTGTCTCAATATAGCAAACATCTGTGTTCTTTTCAGCATCTGTTTGTATCAAATGTTGTACAGGTAGCAAATTAACATTCTTCTAAAACTTACTTGACAACGAATGCAGTTCAAATTGAAAGGCTCTTTCACAGGTAATGATGGTACATCAACTTCTTATATACTGGTCAAAGGTGTTTCCAACTATTTAGCCTATAGGTGAAACCCTGCTGTGTGACCATTCAAACTACTGAGCAGTACATTCATGTGGTACTGTTTATTATGCTGTACAAGGTGGTTCTAACTTCTAATGCTGTGGATATAACCCTAGTATGTGACCATTCAAATGAAAGCTATTGAGCAGTACTCTCATGTGGTACTGTTAATTATGCTGTAAAAGGTGGTTCTTACTTCTGAGTCTGTAGATGAAACCTAAGTGATCATTTATACAAATGCCACTGCAAATCACATAAGTAATTTTTTGGGGGGAAAGATAGTCTAAAAACTGTTTAACTGTTGTCACCTTCTGTTCTACTGCATTAGGATCCAGCAACTTTCCAAAGTCTACATGGTGAATATCTAAACTAACATGTGGGACAACTGCAGTCTGAAAATCACAAAACAGAAATTCAAATTTATTCACAGCAAGTGGGATGAGTTTCCAGCAGGTAAATTTTTTAATTTTTCTGATCTATAATTATCATAGCAAGAATAAATTACTTACTGTTTCTCCTACTGATGCATGACAGAAAAACTCTTCCATGGGTGAGAGTTGAGACATCGAAGGTAGCAGGTCTCCTGATGAAGTGTTCTGAGAATTGAAAAAAGGAAGTGTTGTTATTAGGTATACATGTAACCAGCTTCTTACAAATTATCGGCAAGTTGCTTACAAGTTGCTTGTATGAGGACCAAAGGGGAAAGCTTTGGCTTGGCTTGAGTTGAAAATGAATAAACAAAAATTGCAGGATCTCACCCATATCCATTTCCTTTACACCATTCAAACTCAGTGCAAGGTGCATCACTGTGGACCAAACTATACTTATATCTTGCTCAAACAGTCCAGCACTGTTAACAAGATACCACAGCACTAGGTACCAAAGTCAGTGTCCATAACAACAAGGCATCCTTCCTTATTAAGAGGGTGTTTGTATATAATACGGTTTAACTGTATCATCACAGCTGCCCAATAACACCAGGTTTAGTGTTGCATCATTCTTTCATCACAGAAATCTGCCACTTTAGAAATGAGAAGAAGCCTGGAGCAAATCTCATCTTTCAGTGGCTGGTGACAAGAAGATATTGTCTCCTGTAGTGATCTGACAGGCCACTACAGATTTCTTTTCGTTTCTATAGTGGCAAATAGCACCCAACCTATGGGAGTTGCACTAATGGGTGTGTCCTTTCCCACTTAGAGCTAAATATTCTTCTTTTCTTGAGTGAATTTGGGTCAACAACAATTTTTATCACGTTTGCATGTCACTAACTCTTGCTTAGAACTTTATGACTTGACATGTTTGCATCAAAACGTAGTGGTGTTAATTAATACAAACCTCTAATGCCATTAATGCTCCATCCTCATCAAGCTGAAGTTTCTTTGCTCTTAGATCTTCATTAAGTTGCTATGAAACACAGACAACTAATATTAACTGTATCTAATAGGTTTTACTTTGGGGTTCAGGCATTGGGCACACAAGTCAATGACTTAACAGGAGATTTGGACCATGTGTACTAAAGGCATCTGCGCTCAAGTGTCGATCCATACATACAATCAGCTCTTGATCGACACTTGATCATCATCTCTATCAACACTTGATCACCATCTCCGTCGATACTCAGTCAACACTCAATTGACATCTCGGTCGACAGTAGGTGTACATTTGACTAATTTTTGCAGACACCCCATCAAGTGTTGATCGATACACATGAGTCAGTTGACACTCCGCCAACTATCACCAACTGTTAATCAAATGTTGATTGAGTGTCTGTCTAGGGTCAATCATGTGTCAATCCAGTGTTGACTGAGTATCGCTCGAGATGTCGCTGGAGTGTTGATTGAGGGTATCAATCGACACTCAACCGTAGATGCCTTTAGTACACATGATACAGGATTTTGGTTAGAATATATATAAAAAACAAGGAAATTAATTTTCCTCTTTTTAAGCACCTGAACAGTAATAAAATCTGCAGTTGAAGACTTACCTCTGGTGAAATTTTTGAGAATCCACGTCTGACATGAGTATGATATCTATCCAGATGCTTCTTCTCCAGAACAGCTACAGGTGTATAAATGAATATTCCATGGTAAATATTTTATTCACCGTTAAAAACACTGAATGCTGAAATTATATTATCATCATTGTTGTAAAATTGCTGTTTTTTAAAAAACTGGACAAACATGTTATCCAGTATAATTACTCATCATTGTAAATTGGAAAGGGCTGTCCAACTATGTCTTACTATTATATGCAGGGCTTGAACTTAACTTTTTGGTCCACTAGCAAATATTTGCTTTAAAGCAATAGCAATTTTTTTTGAGCAGTATTGTCTTTTGAGTTATTTATAAGCTCTTGTAGTCAGTCTTAAGTAACTAATTTCTATTTTTAATCAGTTATACACAAGTAGTACTTAACAACAATAACTTTTCATACCTGGTTTCACTTGTTCTGTGTGACAAGTCCCAAACATATCAACAAACAATGGATTCTGAAAAGAAAACACAAAATGTCCAAACACATTTCAACTGAATGGCGATGAAAATGGAAACACTTGCAATAAAAATCAAAAAGTTGTCTGACACTGACCTGATTTTGGACAAGACAAGTGAGTCTCCTGTAGTAATTAATAGGATTTGTTGGAGAGAATCGTATAATGACAGTTTGAGAACCTTTGCCAGGCAGCAAACCACATGTTGTTTCCAGCTTGAAGACACTCTGACTACAGTCAATCATGAACTGAAAAATTTTAAGAGAGCATAAGTACATTTAAACACAATCAAGTCCATGAAAAACTGATTGCTACAATTCACTGATCACATTTTGTTTCTTTTTGACCTCTACTAAGGCCCACTATTTAACAGTTAGACCCGTAGCCCGCAAGGGCTATGAGTCAATAGCCCATGAGGCAAAGCCGAATGGGCTATTGACCTGTGGCCCTTGAGGGCGAAGGGTCTAATTGTTTAAGTATCACCCAACTAGTCAGACAGAAAAGGCAATAATAAAGTTAGCAAATGCAAGTTGATGAAATATCTATTTGGGAATAAAACGAAAGAAAGCGTCACCCTCGATTGTGCCAATTTCGCTATTCAAGGACTATTACTAATAGTCCTGTGTAGCATAGCCAATTAAAATGCAGGATTTGCATTAGTCCACCAGTTAGGTGATACTAAATACATAAATTATATCTCCTAAGTATACATGTATATTCAAGTAAAACTGTCTACTTCTTGGCTACAAAGCTGACTAAACATTACTATATAAAAAAATTATATATGCAGTCAGAGTAGTTGAATCAATCATAGGTGCACCTAGATATATTTAAATGAGACCTGAGAAATGTTCACTCTTATGCCTACCTGGAAAGCAGCAGGAACTTCAGCATTGTTTGTAATCTTGAAACTTTTCGCCGCAAATTTACCAGACTCTACAACTCCCATATCAAGGAAGTCACAGTCCAGTGCAACTTCAGGTCCTAAAGAATACAGGATAGAAATAAACATTTTACTGTACAGTCATGTGTATTTAACAAATTGACATCAGTTTTTCATGCATCTGTCCTGTTATTGATCATGAGTTTCATCATAACATTGTCAAAGTAGCTGTGGATCCATGAGGTGATATAAGGCTGTTACCTAAGGAAATTATTAAGGAGCCCTTTGGGCTCCTAGTTTCAAAAATAGGAGCCCAGGATAAAATTTGCCGTGGTCAATCCGGGGGGTTGGGGAGGTTGGGGAAGATGGGGGCGTTGGAGTAAATTGTAGAAATTTAGGGGAGGGGTCTGGGGTCAGAAATTTTCCATGACACTAATATGGTCTAATACCAATCAAATTTTTGAAATAAAGTGATCAGGTCATGACTGAGAAAGAATACCATTTATGTTCAAACAAATTCAATAATTGGTGCATCCATGCAAGTGCTGCAACTTTTTTACAAAAATTTATATTGCTGCATTTGTATTTGAGTTTTGCAACTCTATTCTAACAAAACAAAATACACTGTACAAATTATGTAAAGCAAGCTGCAAATGAAAACAAATAAAAATGAAGAAGGCATTTGGGGGGAGTTCAATTTGGTCTCGGTGAAATGTGCTTTCCTTCCCCTGGATTGGGACATAAGTATAAACTAAAGGTGATTTAGAGGCAGCATTGCCACATTATATTGGCTGCTTCTTTGGAGAAAATATATTCTTGTATATTGGATGGAGTCATGACAATTTGTTTGATAGTTTGAAATATAAAACCTTAGTATGCAAAAACAATTGCAAGGATGTTTTCTTTTTGCTGGCTGGTTACTTGAATATTTAGACTTGAAAGTCATAAATATAAGATTGAAGTCATCGGACAAATCAGATGGAAATGAAAACTCCATGTTTAGGTGCCCACTCGGGCTCCTTGAACAAAACTTTAGTCACCCGCCCTCATAACTTAGGTGCTTCAGGTGACCAGGCGCCCATTAGGCAGCAGCCTTGTGATAGCCGAGTGGAAACGCAGACTACGCATTGGACAAACGCATGAAAAACAGATGGCAATTTGTTTTCATAAAGTTGCATAAATTGAAGGGGTGCGTAGAAAAAGGCGCAAAGTGACATCAGATAGACTGCAAGATTTTCCTTGCAAATTGCTTTTCACATCCTATTATGAAAAAGGAGAATTCAATATAATTTTAGGAGTCACTTAGGGCTTTTTCCTCACACTCCTTCAATTATAAATTCATGTGACTGTCTGCTTATTGTCAATGAAAATTAGGCAACTAGCACGCAAGAATTTCTGCAACAACTGTTAACATTGTGCAGTGTCAATCAATTTCCATGTGAACTGACAATTACTTTAAGGAAACTATAAATTAAAGCAACTCATCAAGCTAGAAAAACATTTTTCCTGCACATGACTCTCAATTTAGTTGTCAACTCTAAAATATTAAATTATGTTTCAGTTTGCAACCCTGGCAGCCAGATTTGCAAAAACCTTATTGCAACTTTTTTTTTAATGTAATCCCTTCTATAATGAAGTAATTTCATGATTTCAGGAGCAATTACCACGTGCACTGTGACATTTTTTAACAAATAGTAAGTGACAACATGAAATTTTATGAACTATAATCTTTGTCAGCTTGTGAGCAGTGAACAGCTACAGTATCTGTCTACCTTTTCCAATTCCATTGCATTTGACAACAGAACAGTTAGTAGCTCCAAGAGCTATAACTTCCAGATAATCCACTGAATACTGGCCAGGATTTTGAGGAGTAAACGAGACCTGCAGTGAAAGAATGAATTACATGTTACCAGTGGCCACCTATGTAGTAATTTGCTAATGATGTACATTATGCAACAATGATGGACAGCTCTTTGGCTCTCTTTGAGCTCATGAACACTAAACAGACCTCTTAATACCTGGATTACAAATTATTATGACCCTGAGTCAACAGTTTCCTCATTAATCTGCTTTTGCAAATCAGTCGCTAAATATTCTGCATATTTATAACTGAACAAATCACCTTCAGTTTTATCGTACTTTCTGCTGGAACAACTCCATGGTAATGTGAACTTGAGAATACTGTGTCAATATTGGACGCAGATGATGGCTGTAGCACTTGGAAGGGTGCATTTACCTGTTAATCATCATCAAATAGCATATCTTAGCGGCTAGTTTTTGTAGCATATAATAACTAGAGGTTAGGAGTATTGCTACTCCATCTGCCTCTAATTTTAAATAGCTCATTGCAGATAGGTTACTTCCAAGTATTTACTTATGATGCCCAAACAACTTTCTGGAACACATCTAATTACAACACTCAGGAAAAACATGATGACTGGCTTGGGCCCAGACTCGGAATCTGATTTTAAACTTGTCCATGCTACTCACAAGAAACGACCATGGACTGTTCTCAATAACAAGTCACCGTGGAATCTTGGTTTTCTAAACAGAAATTGGTTTGAAAATTCCGGAAGTTTGAAAAATTGAGGATAAATTTCTCCTACCTTTTTCTACCAGGGAAGTGAAGGATTGTTTCAAATAATCAATAGGTCCAAGAATCAAGGGGTAAAAAATCAGGATTCACTGTATAAAGTAGATTATCAACTAACAACATCAGTACTAACTGGAGAAAAATTATGAAGCTCAATCCATCTGTTAGCAGTGCTTTGAACTGGCACTTCACCAAAGTTCAAAACCACTTCTTCTTTGCTGGATGGCTCTATCAATGAAGATTTCTGCAATACACTTGCCACCAGGTGAGGAAATTTGCCTAACAGAGGAAGCAGAGTTTGTTACAAAATTAACAGAATAGCAAAACAACTAGCCTTGAGGCAAGATGTGAAAGAAATGTGACAGTCATTTACCTATTCCTTCTATTCTGACATGCTTTGTAAAGGGAGTCTTCTGCCCAGCACTGTACGTGCACACAGCAGTGGCTTCATACACTAACGCTGCCTGTAAAGACATGACATGTTCAACATAAGTAATCACAAAATTGTGAAATGATGAAATGGCACTACGGATAAGAGTCAATGTGGGATATGGGTGTTGAGTTGGTGATATCTAGGGTGAGATACAGGTGTCTGTAGGGGTAACAAAACTAACGGTAATTGTTAGAGTCACTCTTTAAGACACCTATACCTGTATTATTATTGACAGCGAATGACTGTCTTGTCAGTGATATTTAGGCTAACCTAAGTGCTAATTAGGCAATTAATGCTATTTAGGTTAACTGTAGCGACAGGTGTACAGGAAAAAAGCAACAGTACCAATACATATTGATCCTTATACAATTTTTGGCTTGTGCATTGTAAAGGTTATAACAACTTGCACAAAGTGTATGTTACATACCTTGGGGCAAAATGTTGCTTTAATACTGCATGATGTTCTTGGAGCTAAAGTGCCACTTTCTGGTACAATAGAGAATGGCTCCAACACTTGCCACTGGAAATTTGTGACTAGTTCACTGAAAAACAAGAGTACAATAATTACAGTTTGTATTGTTCACTGCACATCAGCAGCAGTTAAATATAAACAAACTCTTAAACTATGACACTATTCCACAGACTATATTTGTGTCAGATCAAATAAAAACAAGTTACAAAATACACTAAAAGGGACAGTGGAATCCCAATTTTTTTTTGAACCTCCACGGGAAACAAAAATTGGTTCAAAAAATCAGATAGTTTGAGAAATCAGAGGTATTTTACAATATTTGACTGAGGAGAGGGAAACAACTTTTGGTTCGAGTTATCAGGAGGTTCAAAAAATGAGGGTTCATTTTCTTTCTATTTGCTACATGTACTTACCTGGTGTTTGTGATGTGAAAATTAACTTGAACACAGTCCTTTACAGCACACATGCCAAACTTTAAAGAATCAGGTACTGCTATGTCTGCTTTGGGCAACACAGCTCTCATAGGAACTGAAAAAATACCCTCCTATAGAAATCACAGAATGGTACAGTTAAAACTCTCCAAACCCTTTCAAACCCAGGCTTATTTTTTGAGCTGAGAATCTGGAGAATCATCAGTTGAGTACCACTGTACCACCTTCAAGTATTTACCCATTTGCCATCATTTTGCCTTGGCTAATTTGTAGATTGAAACCACCATCTGGGATTGGTTATGATGTGGCATGCTGAAAAATTTTCTAGGTTGTACCTTATTTTTATAGGATTTTTGTGGCAAGCGATGCTGCACATGACTGTGTAGTTGATGATTGTGTAGCAAGACATTGTAGAGGAAAATAGACTATGATTACTTTCAAAGTCTTATTTATGTTCTAAGAAGTGGCACAGCTTTATACATAGAGGATGTGACTCTGAGCTGAATGATATCTCAATATTGTTGGGTTGTATCCGCTATACAATTTGCACATCTTGAAACTGAAACAAAATCAGGTCCTTGAAAACTTACATTTGTTTCAAACTCTATTCGGTCTTCATATTGTCCCTGCAAAAATAGTATCAAGAAAAACAATTAGTTTATACCTGTTTGACATTTTTAAAGGAGAATATCAAAGAATTATTATTAATACAATTATTCATCTTTGATAATGAACACACCTTTTCAAGAGGTCTAAATGTGACAGGTAGGGTGAAACTGGTTCCAGAGCTTAAAACAATAGGCTTAGGATAGAGTGTAGTAAAAAATCTACTTGATGGAGACCTGAAAAATAAATAAGAAAGAAAATTATTTCATTGTGATTGGCTGAGAGAAGGCCAATGTTTTGTTAATTTTTTATTGATGTGCACATGTTTGCAAAACAACAGTAATAACTGTCTTGAGTAGTCATATGAAAGCTCATACTACTCATGATATTTGAAAATTCTTTGACATTGCACTCACATAAAGGTACAAGCAATTTTGAGAGAATTTTCAAATACCACTTGTAGTGTAAATCCTTATTAATTACACTCGCATTCATATGATTACCTATGCTCATTAAGATTGACGGCTGAGTGTTAAGTACAATCTTGAGTGGGGTTCTGAACCTTTAGGGTTTGCATGTGAATATGTTATGTTTACAGCCATTCAGTTATTGTGTAGCAAGGCACTTACTTGTACTGAAGCTTTTGAGTTTTAATCTGCACATTCTTAAGTACAATTTGTTGTGTATATTCTCCTCCAGGCTCCCATCCCTGCCAAGTGACACTGTCTGCCACCTCTATTCCAAAATGATTGACACAACACTCTGTCTGAACTGGCATCGTATTTAACTAAATATTACAAGCTGCAGAGAGAAATTAGACCGTGGTTACCTCTGGCCAATTGACTTTGTTTTTAAAGGCTAAGGTTAAGACCTATTCGAAACGTTATGCTACTGCCATGGCAAACTCAAATGAATTTGGCCCGGCAGTGGCATGACAAAAGAAGAGTGGTGGTTTCAAACGTTAAATTTAATTCAGTTGTGCCAAAGATCAGAAGAAATTTTCTTTGCTGAGGATAATTTTAAATGCTAGAAAGTAACCACAGCTGATGCAGCAGGCTATGAATTAAGTTCGGCACGGCAAGAAAACATCCTTTTAAACCAAGTTGCACTACTGCTGTGTGGCACAGCAAGGCCTGCTGTGCTAAGTAGTCGTGCAGAACTTAATTCAGCCCATCGAAATGAGTGGTTTCAAATGTTGTGCTACTGCTGTGCTTAAATTCTTGAATTTAGTTTAACAAGCCAGTTGCACGATGTTTGGAATAGGCCTAATGTTGTGTTACATGTAACTTAAGCTTAATGCAAGCACGTGAATTATTAACAATGCACTTGTGTTATTAGTTAATTGATGCTTTTGATACATTTTTACATCATCGATCCTGCCATCAAATCAGAACTTGAGAAGTCAAAAGTTTCCTATCCACGCCTTGGAAATGAAAGCATGTCATTCAAGTTTGTAATTAAGCTTAGGCTTAATAATTGTACATGCAAAATCAATCAAGGCAAAGAGAGAACAACTCGGAGACCTATTCTTGAAAGAAAAAAAGTTGCGTAGTCTCTTTCGGAAGTGCCATTGCCTACCTGCAACATGGCCAAAGTTGAAAAGGAAAATGTTTATAATCAAGCTGTTATAAAATGCAATGTAAATTGTCTTATCTGACAACAACATGCATGTACAATGTTAGTGTCTGCCCTGACCAAAATTGACCGCATAATCTGGTCATTTTTCAACTTACACAACATTAATCAATAATCTCACCAGCTAAATCAGAAAACCATCACTTTTCCCTTGCAGCAATTCTGCATTCTAGATTCTCTCTCGCATCAGACATGAAAAGATCACACTCGACCTAAATTGACAATAATGGCGCCCAAGGTAGTTGTTGTTGAAAATCACCGTAGTTACGAAATCACCATATATGGAGAAAACCCGCTCCAGGCTTCCGGCCATATTGGACCGCAACGTCAAAACATGGACACTTCGGGCAGATCACGGATGAAGAAAATCGAGGATATTCCGTGAGTTTTGAGCATTTCCCAGCTGATCTTAAGTTGTAAACAGACTATAAACTTAACATTGAAAACTTGATATTTTATTTAAATGGGACGATGAATCCCAGTATGGACCCAGACTGTGTTCCTTCTTCCTTCCTCTTCAGGTCTTTCCTCGATTTAAGCTAATAATAAATTTTATAAGTAAGCTTAAAATTTCATTGAGTTTTAATTATGTTTAAACTCGTTTCTTTTTTGGGGTTAGTGTCATTCCAGTTCAGTGATTTCTGGTTGCGTGTCGCTACCCATTTTCCAAAGCAAAGATGTTTTTTTATTGATTAAGCTTTAAGCTTATGTGTAAATTTCCTGTTACCTCGGCGGCAGAAGCTAAGATCAACAGAATATTTCAGAATATGTCACGAGTATACAATATCAGAAATTCCATATCTTTGCATTGTATTTAATTCAATGCAAGGGAACACTGCTTGAATACAAAATCAGCCTTGTTTGGCTATATTCACAGTCTTAGCTTGTAGCTGTAGTTAGAGAAATTACTTATTAATAAACTATTAACAGTTTTTAGATCTTGATAAAGTGTAGGTAGACCAATTATAAGGCAATTATCTTGTTTCGAACTGTGTAAACTGAAACTTGTGGTAATGGATGCATCTATGTAAAATACCCTTTGGCATTTGCCTTTTACAGGCATAACAATAAACATATGCATGCAATTTTCTTTCTCTCCCGTATGCATCACACACGAGTATTATTATTATTATTTTATTAAAAACTGGATCATTGGATAATGCAATTCAAGAGTTTTCATTGGCTTAGCCATCATGGGTTATGTGCCATTATACCATGCTCCACGAATATAGTAAGAGTACACATGATTTTTTTGGAGCGTTTTTATTTTTATTTTAGTTTAGTTTTCAATATTTTGGGGTATTTTTAATAAAAGAATTATTCATTTCATTCACTCTCGACTGGTGTTGTGATGTTTATGGATTCTGGATTGAATGCCTTGGGTTTAAAGCTATCATGGTTTTACTCTCGTGGAATTCCATACAACATGCACTCTTCATTCTTAATAGTCCTTTCCCATTACCAGAAATAAGTCAATTAAATAAATTTATACAAATGGCAATTTTTTGTAGGAAATATTTGATAAAATGCTGGGGATAGTAACAATTCTTATTAATTATTAATACTTCTTACAAACCCTTAGTAGTTAGAATCTGGAGTTGTCATGTATAATAGCTAATACAGATGAGACTAAGAGTTCAAAACGGGCTTTATATCCTCAAATGCATCAATTGAAACAACTGCAATCATTTTGATTTCTCATGATGTGTGACATAGACTATGTAATATTATTTATACTGCTTTTTTCAGATGGTACCACCATAACTTGACAAGGAACAGTACTGAAGTTTTACTTCTTTCTTATGGACGCCAAGGAAGTTATTTAATCAGACCAAGTAAAACCAACCCTGGACATTACACTGTGTCAGTCAAGTAGGTGGTGATGGTGACAGCTGGTTACAAGATTTAGATACAATCTGGTTAACCTAGGCTCATTGTACATCTTCCTTTGGGTTGCTTATTGGCAAAAGCAAACTCAGCATGTCAGTATCGTGTACCAATCAATCGGAGTTGACTCTTCATGTGGCTCTTGGTTGTGTATATATGTTGTTAATATTTCAGTTTAAACTCTCAAATGTAATGTTATGAGGCTCAATATTGTTCATCCAAATCAGTTATTTTTGTCACTTGTAGCCCATGAGTGACAAAAATAAGTCTGTGATGAGTTGTCAGTGAAGGAATGTGTGTCGTTTTTATTTATTTTGGCAGGAGCCTTGATTCTATTAAGCACTTTCCACTGGTTCTTCAAGGCACAAAGTTTGTGTTTGGAATAGGAGAATTTAATAATGTTGAGCAGTTGATGGAGCATTTTCAGAATTATCCCATCATTGGAGGAGAAACAGGTTTTGACATTTTACATAATTATACTGTCTTGACTTCAGTACTGCTAAACTAGAGAATGTCATCTCCTACCTAAGGCCGATCATCCACTCAATCATAGCAATAACAATGCTAGCATGTTGAAAGATGGCACGTCAAAAAATGTTGCCTATGCACATAACACTGTAAGTGGGTGTAATAAGATATCTCATGCACCATCTTCTCAACAGGACAGCCTGTTACTCTTTCTCATCCGTATCCTTCCGAGGTTGAAGAGCCGTCAGTATATGACGATATAAGCAGACATGCAGTCTGTGGGAGCTCTTTTAACCACCGCCGGCCCTTGTCTACTTCAAATTCATCTGAACAGGAACCAGAAGATATCAACTGGACTGTGAGTAGCACTGCTTTCTATTTTTGTGGAAAATGTTATGTATTTAAAAATACAATAAAGTAATTAAAAACACATATATATATATTTGTGAGACTCTCTTGGGCGGTAAACTTGGGATGCCATACTAATATAATGAAATATTCCTAAGATCGCAATAATTTAATTTATTTGTAAATACTGATTTGAATATATACTCATCATGGTTGACAGGTTGCCTCCAAGGAAGGCTTTCTTACCAAACAAGGAGCCATTCATAAAGTAAGTAATAGTTTTGTGGATCCATTGAACATTTTCTTTCCATCACAAAGTGTTCAATATGATTCCATTACTGACATCTGCCAGCTGGTCCAGGAAATACATGATGTGGTTTACAAGTCTCAGAAGGAAGAAAGGCCAGATCTAAGTATAGTATTGCTGTGTGAAGATGTTTCATTGAATGATTTGATTTCAATTTTTTTTAGAACTGGAAGAGAAGATGGTTTGTCACAAATAGAAACACGCTGCAATACTATAATGAACGAGGGGTAAGGATTGGTTGAGTATTTGCTCATCTTACAGTACCCAGTTTACCTCAATATACCATTATGACACCAGTTATACATGAATCATATTTACGCCATTGCACTGTAGATTCAATATAGTTAAGGGTAATATTAGGATGTTGTAACTTGCTTAACTTCAGTAATAATTAATATTCTTTAAATTGGTCTTTAAAGTAACATGCCACTGCCAATCTGAGACAAGAAGGCTGAAAAAAGTGTTTCTATTCATAAATTGATTTCATAACGCATGCATGCAGTTAGGAAACCCAGAAAAGCACTGAACTTGCAATTGATAAGACCATGCACTGTCTTGTATTGTGGTGAGACAGTACTGTGTGTTGTGATTCTCTAGAGAATGTGCACATCTCAACACCAAATGAACTATTTCCTACCTATTGACATAGTGGAATAGTTGAATAAAACAGAAATGACCAAACCCTGACCAGTTAAATCGATCACAGTGGAACCCTCTAAATATCTGATTATTAAATAAAATAATGTTTAACATATGTTTTGTCAGGATAAGAAACCTATCAGAGTACTTGATCTTCGACTTGCAGAAGAAGCCTCTAAAAACAACACATGCGGAAAGCCAAATGCCTTTAGGTAACTGCTTAAATTAATGCAAGGAGAAGATTATGTCAAGTAAACAGAGTTCACAATTATAGCGGAACTCCCGCGGCCCAAAGGGCTGCCAAACAGAGTCCCATACTCATATATATCAGAAGCTGGTTAATGCTAACCCTGGATTAAAAAATAACCAAAGTATAAATTTTTCTTGTATACAAAACATTTAATGTTTTTCACTGCTTATGTTTTGTGTATTTTGAGATTATTCAAACTCAAAACAGAAGGCCAAACAATGTAAACAGAAAATCTCACCACAAAGTTACAGAACTTAAATAAAAATTCTCGCTTATTCTGGGTTAGCTTATCGGGCTTTGAAAAACCTGGCCCTCCGCTTTTAGGCTTGGCTAAATCTATATATTATTCTGAATGGTTAGATGGGACATACTGAGGCTAGACCATTGTGACCACACTTTATGTACCGCCAACTGTGCACACCAAAAGTCACACCAAAAGTTATAGTGTGAACAATATATGTAATAGTGAAATTTGTTATGTAAAATTTAGTGGTATACCGAGTGGTAGCAACACATGTGATATATGATACCATATTTTCTCTTTCAGCTTAGTTTTCCCCTATAGAACATTTCTTCTTTGTGCAGACACTGAGCAGGAAATGCAAGAATGGATTGATCTGCTGAAATGGAAACTTGTAACTTCCTATTTTTAGTTAATCATGTTTATTACTTTCACTGATTTGTTTATTTGTATTAGTAACATGACCTTGCTTTGATATTCTAACAAATATAATTTTTCTTTGGTAGGACAAAATCAAGCACAAAATGCGCAGTGGTAAGTTGTTCCTGCCAATGATTACACTAGGACATGCATTTAAAAAAAATAGTGTGTTCATGCACAGTTAAATAACAGTGTTGTGTCCTTTGCTTCAAACATTACAAAATTACAAAATTTAGTTGCACAGGTTTTCTTCAATCCTTTTTTTAAATTTTTTGTAAGAATCTTATTGTTATCTTTCTTTATTTGTGATACTTATTTGTTTCTTTGCTTAGTAACTCTTTGAAAGTTGTTCCTGGTGCTGGATGACATTGTGCTGGTCAACAGGCATACAAGAGGATTCTTAAATATTTTGTGAATAGCTAACATAATGTTAGTACTGTTCTTAAGTTATGTGTACCACAGTTGTAGTTATTTATTGAGGTTTAGTTACAAACAAGACAGCAGTATTATGTAATCTGTACATTTTCATTCTGTTGACTGCTTAATTATATTTTTATGCGCTAAAGAACAGAAAGAATAGATGTATTTGAATTAGCGTTTTGTTCATTTGGATAATAGGTACTGGACAAGTTTTGCTAATATATGACCAGGTGCGTGAAATTCTCAGAGGTCTATAAACTACCAAAACAACATGCACAAAGACAAATATTCCTCAAACAGACCGAACTAACATTAACATAGCTAGTTTTAAACTACCACTTTAAAAATACGATCATCCATTCTCAGCAAATGTACATGCAACAGTGATATAAACAGATACTTGCAAATTAATTCCAAACAAAAATTGTTTCTCAAACAATTTTCTCTCTTTTTAAAAGCAAATTGGTGAAAATAATTTGTGACTGATCAGTCACTGCAGCTTGTATTGTAGCTTTCCAAAGCTTAGATGCTGTGTATAAGTATAATTTATTAATATATGCCCTGTTTAGTTTCTGTGTATTTTCATTGTTATCAGTACTTTGACTTGCCAAATTCAATTCAAAAAAATTCTCACAACCACTATAGAATATATTTTGAAATCCCTAAAAACATATTTTAAAATTTAACTGAAAAATAATCTATTAAAATTATGATCCTGTTTAAAATTCACATTCATTGTATATATTTTTCTGTGCACGACAACTGTAAGTGTCCCTAAAGTTTATTATTGATGACCAACGTGAATGGAAGTTCCCACACAAAGGGTACGTTATCAAATGTGTTCTGCTGCTTTAAAGTAATTCGTTGACTCCAGAAGACTCGTCAATAACAGCAGCAATTAGTAGATGATTATCGAGCTGAGCATTCGACGATTATTACTGGCAGATTTTGTATAGTTTACCCAGCTTTGCGAATTCGTTGCATTTCCATGTCTAATATAGATCCCCAAGTTTCCGTATTAAGAGGTCCAAGGTGGTTACCTGGTACGTCATCGTGTGATTTCACTTGGCTGTATTTGCCCTCAAGCCAACGCTTTTTCACCAGATTAGTTCCATAGTTTCTAATGAAAATACTTCGCCAACAGAAACTTGTTTGAATGTCCTTCTCGACTTCTTCGCGATCAAGCGACCTGTATTTTTTTTTCCATAGAAGATCGGAGTTGTAAATGAAGTCGAACCACTTCTTACAAGTTTGGGAGGCTTGGCAAAGGCTTCTTATATCCAAGAAGGACATTATTTCGAGAATTATTTCAGGAGGAAGCGACTCGAGATTGTCAGCCATCTTCTGACT
>Ga0126339_10001327_pt1 | contig 16553 bp, 14 predicted proteins | sample OrbTmetagenome_2_FD_92532 | JGI IMG/M metagenome (GOLD analysis project Ga0126339, IMG submission 92532) | Coral microbial communities from Petempiche,Puerto Morelos, Mexico - Orbicella T R C metagenome | ecosystem: Host-associated > Invertebrates > Cnidaria > Coral | place: Petempiche,Puerto... | reverse complement strand
TTTGCTTGGCTTGCAAATATTTAATTTTCCTTCCGATCTATGAACTCGCTGCGATGAAACAGCCAAAGAATTTACTTCATTTGCCTAAAACCACAAGAAATACTAGCAAAACTGCAAATAAATTAATGACAGTCGCTTCTGCCGAAATAAACTTGCAAAGTAAACACGATCTTATTTGTCACCTAGGGAAAGTAAAAGCTGCAACGTTAGCGCATTCCATGGCTGACGTAATACTTTTTTTTGTAGCATGTTTATTATCCCGTTTGAATCCAACACTTCGATAAAATCAAAAGAAAATATATTTTACCCACAGGAAAGAAAACAACATCTGTAAAATTGTCCGTGTATTAATGTTTCAACAGCTTTTGGCGAACAAACATCACACGTTGCGTGACTCGAAATTTGGCTGAGTGGAGGTCTGCATGTGGTCACCGACAAAAAAAAAAAAATAAATAAACCACAGGTAAACCATGAACTGCGTTTGGCCCGTGGCCGCGTGGTTAACAAGGATCATCCACTCCCACCAATCTAATGGGGAGAGTTCAGACAATATGGGAACCATGTGTGTTGCGAGCAAGACCCTCTGTCCCACTTAAAAAGGTTGCAAATGGGGATATTTGGATTTCCACAGACAGAGACTGGAGCCGAGAATGTTGCCATGGCAACAACATAGTAGGTGTCATTCTGTTTCTTTTGTAATGTACATTTCTGGTGCCAAGTTTGAAGAACACTGCTTTAATATTTCTAGAGTTATTCTTGATTGAGTGTTGTGCTGTTTTAGAGGAACCACCTATGACGTCATCATTTTCCTCATTTGCATGATACAAAAATGTGAGTATCTCTAAAACAAAAAAAGATATTCCAAAAAGGAAAACGGCATTCTTCTTTACTTTGAAAAGCCTTTCAAATAAGCAGGAATCAATTTTTACTTCATAGGCACTTTAACTAGTAAACAACATCTCCACGTGGTCACAAAACATCCACTAAGTGTTCAAAGTCACATGACCTAAGTATTTGCACTTTTTGAGTACACTATAACAAAATGTCCTTCACATCAGTTAGCATGACTACAGTTAAATGTAGATTTAAAGACTACCATTCTACCATTGTGCGATTTACACTTTAGCGAAAGCCATTTAGTTCTGTTACTGTATTTAACCTCCCTGAATAAAGGGAGTAAAGACCCAACTGGGTAACTGCGAAGCTGGAGGCGCTTCCAGAATTTCTTGCATTTCACTAAAGGCTTTAAATGTGGAGCTATTTCTAGTACAGCACATTTAAACTCTCCTCTAATTAATAAAGTCCCTCTTGTTGCTGGAAGTATGAAACGACTCAAAGGGAATGTACAGATACTTATTTAGTGGCTTTTGATAGGTAGAAAACTGCAGAGTGCTGAAATTAGCATCTTTGTAAAGAAATAAATCAAGAAACGAAATACTACTTCCGTCAATAGCATAGTAAGAAAGTTTGATACAATCATTCTTGCTGTAGAGACAACTAAGAAACCCTAATAGGATTTCTTTGGGACCCTTCCAAACAAAAAATATGTCTTTTTGTAATGTTTTAATATTTTTAATCATTTTTTAATTTTATTTTTTAAAATTTTTTTAACTTTTTTTATATTTTGGGGGCCACACGGTTAGAGCTAATCATATGGCCCCCAAAATATAACAACACGCAATAACATGTACATTGAGAAAACATCTCTAGGCTGTGATCACTAGTCGAAAAAGGAGAAGCGATCGGAAACTGTCGCTTTAAATGCTACAGATATTTTATATAATTATAAACCAGAATCAAATCTTTTTCAAGCCCTTAACCATTTTGTTGTTATTGCAAAATACCACATCTTTCTTTCGTGGTTAAACAAAGCCTGTCCCAGCTTTGAAATTTTCAGCTTGTTTCTCAGTGAAAAGATCCTTTGTGAACATGCAATTGCTTTTAAAAATAATACACTGGCGAAATTCAGAGCAAAATGGACAAAACTATGTGTATGAGCTGCCCCAAATATCTTTGTCTCAGAGGATGTGCCACTCCTATTTTTTCTACTTCGTCTTTCATTTTTATTGGCATTTTGTTAGTTTTAATTTTTTTTTCTCTTCTATATATAATTGTTCTGTTTATACATGTTGTTGCCAGTGGTTTCTAGGATAAAGGTAACAAGCATACATTAAGAGCAGAACAATTAATTACAATAAATTAATGAAACAAACATTAAAGGTCAAACTATTTATATGCATAGCCGCTAGGCAGGGGATTGGTTTCTACACCAGCCCCGAATTAGCTACTAGTACCAGCTAATTCCAACCACAAAATAACCAATTCCAAGACTATGAATATCCTACAGTTATGTGACGAAAATTAACTAATTTTAGATTACGCAGTTCGTAATGTGCAGTCTTAGCCATAGAACTTATCAGTTTGTAGAGTTTGTGAGTTCTGGACTCCTTCAAGGAGGCACAGCTTCCTGATGTCACGTCTGTAGACAGATGTGGCCGTTTTCACCTTAACACTGCGCACATAGCCATTGCTGTCTGGAAACACCTCGTCAATCTAGCACAGTGGCCAGCGACCTCTACACGTCTTCTTGTTGGCAATGAGATCCAAGTCACTGACGGCGAAGTTTCGATGAGGGACGCTCCATTTTTGCCTTGTTTGAAGTGCAGGTAAATAATCTTTCATCCATCTCTTCCGAAATGAATCTGCCAGGCATTGTGCTTGGCGCCAGCATTTGCTATACTTGTCGTGACCTTTGAAGACATCCGGTGGGAGGCAGGAATTGGATCTCAAGAGCTGGAGTTTGCTCAGCGTCAGCAGCTCATGGTCAACTGGGTGGTCACTAAGGGAAGTTAAAGGTCTGTCTTTGAGAATCCTTTCAACTTCACACAGCAGGGTGGATAATGTTTCGTCGTTAACCAGCTGTTCCTTTAACAGGGCACCCAAAATCTTCTGTACGGAGCAGATCATACATTCCCAGATTCTACCCTGATGGCTGGCCTCAGGAGGGTTAAATGACCACTGAACGTCGTTCAACCTTAGACTATTATAGATTTTGGCTTGGTCCAGTTGCTCCAGTGCTTCTCTCAGCTCTCTCTCGGTGCCCATGAAATTGGTGCTGTTGTCGCTGTGTATCTCCTTGTAGAGGAGTCCACACCCACATGGGTAAATGGTGGATCTGTCAGAGCGACTCATGCTGACGGGAGTTGGGCCATAATCTGTTCACCAGGATGAGCATTTTGCTTGCGACAATTCATGCAATTCGCCGAAACCCTCCATACTGCCAAGAGACCATGTGCTATCCAGAATCTCTGTCGGATGAGGGCCAGAACTTGAGAAGGACCACAATGCCCCTGTTGGCTATGACAATTCTGGATGATCAAATTTGTCACGTGATGTTTACTTGGAAGAATAACAGGGTTCTTCGTTTGGAAAGAAACAGGAGCATTCTCGAGGTGACCTCCTACTCTTAATATTCCCTCAGCAACGAAAGGGTTCGAGTTGCCTATTGGACTAGACCGTGGAACACACTTCTTCTGGTTCCCCGATGCTCTTTGGCCTACCACAGCCAGCTCTGCTGGAAATGAATCATGCTGGACAGCTTTGACGATGATACTCTCTGCAGCAATAACTTCACTGACAGTCGAGGGCCCCTTGGGAATGCTGTCTGGATCCTTCTTAAGGAGGCCAACCAAGTACTTCTTGAAACATACTAACCAGGCTATGGCCTTTCGAAGACTGTCCCAGGATGAATAGCGGGACAACGGCAGTTCCAACATTTTACCCTGGTCGATCACGTTCACACGACCAGGGCATTTTCTGCATTCACTGTCATCTTGAGGCAATTCTGGCAACTAGGATGGTTGTTCAGGCCAATTTTCCTTGTCCTTCCACAGAAACTTTGGGTTGTGAAGCCACAGCTCCAACTTGTGTAGTTTGGAACCTTTCGCCCCTCTGGACGCGATGTCGGCAGGGTTTGCAAAGGTGTCAACATGTCGCCATGGATGTGGTGTGGATTCATCATGTGTCGTTGTGACTCTGTTGCCAACAAACGTGTGAAATCCTCTTGATTTGTTGCAAATGTACTGCAAGACTACGGTAGAATCCGTCCAGTAGATTGTGTCATGTATGGGATACTCTAACTCGTTCCGAATCAGGCAATTCAATTTCACAGCGACCAGTGCAGCTGCTAACTCAAGACATGGTATGGACACCACTTTCAGGGAAGTGATGCGAGATTTGTGAAGAACAAAAGAAAAATGGAGAGCACCCTTGTCGTCGACAATTCGGAGGTAGGATACTGCGCCATAACCATATTCAGAAACATCTGAGAAATGATGTAACTGAACGTTGACAACCATACCGAATTCTGGTGGCTTGAAACATCTGGGAACTGATATTGTTCTCAAACATGCAAGTTCCTTCAGCCATCCTTGCCATACAATAGAATCTTCATCAGAAATCTCTTTGTCTCAGCCATACTTCTGCTTACATAGGCTCTGCAACAGGCTCTTGGATGGCAGAATGATGGGCACGACGAACCCAAGAGGGTCGTACATGGAGCTTACAACTGACAAGATTCCTCTACGTGTGGGGGCTTTTCCTTCATTCATGATGCAAAAGTTAAAGTCGTCTGTTTCCATGGCCCACTGCACTCTCAAAGTGCGTTCTACAGGGAGATCCTCCAAATCCAAGTTGACAACAGAGGGCGCTCTCTCTGTCACTGGAACAGTGGCGATTACTTTCCTGTCATTACTAATCCATTTGGTAAGCTGAACCCCTCTTGACAGCAATTCCTGTAACTGGCCAGACAAATGTGCCGCTTTGTCAGTCGTAGGGACAGACTTAAGGTATCAGCCAGGGTTCAAAGTGCAAATTTTGGAAATGTGTTTTTGAGACATTCAGATAAAGCTTCTCAAGAGCTTTCTTTTTATAAAAATTCCACCAAAACATATTATTTCAGTGCAAAGTTATTAGACGTTGAAGTTTACTACACGTTAATTGTTTTAATTATCCGCTGACAAGTCCTGTCATTTTGGAGTAACTAAACCGAACAATGGCATATACAACATGCATTTGCAACCTGCAAAACAGTCAACAGACTTGCGCATAAACAACTACATTTGAATCATGTGGTGCCAGAATGACCAAAGGAGGAATAAACCTATACATTGAGTTTGAGAAACATAAGCTCGATCAGATAGCTGCAAGAAACATTAGAGTGTATCTAGAGAAACGTGTGGCTTTCTAGAAGTAAAACTACGGCATCTCCGAAGAAAAACGTACGAGGACAAACATTATGATATCACATGATAAGAATAGAATCTACCTACTGCTTGCAAACAGTTCTAATCACAGCCAGGCCCGGTGTCACAATATATAATGCAAGGAAGCAAAATGTTCACGAAAGGTTTTGTATTTTGTCCCTCGAAAGCAAATACTTTGAGACTTGAACAAATCTTGCAATATAAGTGAGCCTAAACAATGCATAAGTACATGGCAAACACTAAAGGCAAATAATACACATTTGTGTACCGCAGTAGTCATGCAGGTCTGTCGCACCTTTTTATTTATACATGGAACGAGAATTGTGAATTAACTAACCTCTGATATCTGGCCGTAAGATACAGTGTTTTCCTGCTACGTCCCACGTAAAGATTTGGCCTGCTGCATATCACCTGTCAAACACCTATTGTTATTGCAAGATGATCCCTCTCTGGTAAACATCAACATGGACATTTAGGCGTTATAATCCTATTGCAGGTAAGAAGCCACGAAAGATATATTTTTCTTTTTTCTTGGAATGAAAATTTCGAAAAGTTAAGCATACTTTTCTAACTCCAAGTCAGCAGACCCTGGACCGATTTGGCTGAAATTTGGCCAGCTTATTGTCAGATAGTTTTCCTCAAAAACTGTGTCTGCGATTTGTGTTTTCTTTTTCCGTTTTTGAATAATCGTCATTTTTTCAAAGGAAGTGCTGATGATTTGTCTCCTCTGACTTTATCCTATTGTTAAAAAAGAACAAATGCACCTGTCAAAAATCTGAGACGTGGTTTTTTAGAAGAACATGTCAAGAAGCATATGCGATGTTTATCGTTCTCTTTCACTTATTCTTAGTGGGACTGGAGTTGAATTTACACAGACATATGCTTTCCCAAAAAACGTCTCGATTACGCTATCTCTTATGATTTTGAGATTTTTAAAGGAACTAGCCATAATCCGGAACTATTAAGCTTTCAGAAAATGTATGGGTTGTAGGGGTGTATATGAAAAATGAAAGTGCTAGTGCAATCCGTGCATGGACGGTCCTGAAGGGTGGCTGATACCTTAACACAGTTGTCTACGTAGAAGTTCCAGTCAACAGTGGTAGTGGTTTCCACATCAAATTTGCCCTGATCCGAGGCCGTCTTCTTGAGACAAAAACTTGCGTAACTTGGAGACGACATGGCTCTGTACAAGTGCACTAGCGTCTGGTAATCAACTGGCTCTTTGGAGAGATCATTGTTTGGCCACCACAGGAATCTTAATGCGTTACAGTCATCGGGAGCTACCCTCACCTGGTGGAACATGCCTTCCACATCAGCAACCATGGCTACGGGTTCTTGGCAAAAAAGTATGATAATGCCCAAAAGTCCATTCATTAGGTCTGGACCTTGAAGAAGCTGATCATTCAAGGAGGTGCCTTTAAACTTGGCCGCGCACAGTCAAACACGACTCTCACTTTCCCTGGTTTCGGAGTGTGAAAAACTGGATGGTGGGGTAAGTACCAGACTGGTGTATCCTTCACAGCTTCCTGTTTGTTACAAGGAACTCATCTTGCGTAACCGCTGGAGACATAACAGTTGATAATGTCTCTGTACTTCTCAAAGAGGTGAAGGTCGCGCTGGAGTCTTTTCTTTAAGTAGTGCAATCTTCCTAATGCAAATTCACGATTGTTCGGGAGATTTACTGACTTGTGCCTCCATGGCAACTGCAACTGATAGCGGCCATTCACGAGCTTTAGGGAATTTTCCATCTGCGCCAGTGCTCTTTGATCTTCAACTGACATTGCAACCTTTGAGGAGAGCATAGGCTTCTCAAAGTCACTCCTAAATATGCTTTCCATTTGCTGATGAAGAGTTTTGTCATCATAGCGAACAAAGTCCACACTAAAGCAATCTCTATCACACGAGTTCAATGGTCCCATCAGAGTCCAAACAAGTGGGGTACACACAGCATAAGGTTGACCATGCCTGCTGTGCCTCTGATCACACACCCAATGAGCTTCAGGAACATCGCTGCCAATGAGCACCAACACTATCAGATTGCATTCTCAGAAAGTCTATTCCTTTCAGATGAGGTCACTTAGCAGTATATTCCTTGGTTGGTGGACTACCTTGAGGTAAACACAACGTATCCACTGTCCAGACTCTATCTAACACAATTTCTTCTTCCATTTATAATCCTCAAACAGACAAAGACAACTTGAATCCCTTTCGAGTGTCGGATGCACCATTTACGATCACTAGTGAGAATTCCTTAGGATGGCCATCTACTTGGAGTTTCTTCATTAGACTCGCATCACAGAATGTAATGTCCAAACCAGGATCCAGTAGCACATTTGCCACAGTTGTGTTGTGCTGATCTTTTCCTTTCATGATGACTGGAATGATTCTTAAACAATCATTCTTCTTGCCAGAGTCTGTAGCACCACACCGACTAGTGTCCCCAGCCCCGCTGACAGTGCTCGTTCTAGTCTCCCCGACTCCACTGATGGGTACTCTTTCCAGTCTCTTCCGAGGTGACTGCAGGATGCTTAGGAGGGGTGCTATCATTGTTGCTCTTCTTCTTAACGTGCAACATGGTGTGGTGTTTCCATCCACATCCATTCACTTGACACATCATTTTACTTTTGCAATCCATGGGCATGTGACCGCATCTAAGACAGTTGTTGAATAGTCTTGCTTGTTGAACAAAGCTTTTTCTTTCTTCTGGGCACTTTGCTTTTGTGAGCTCACATTTCCACAGTCTATGTTGACCAGAAGACGAAGGACAAATTACGATAGGAGCTGCGTTCACTTGAGGACCGTCTTCAGACTGCGTCGCAAAGTATTTCCTTTCGAGGAAGGTGGCTTTACTTTGGGCAGTGGCTCAGAGCTCTGTTCCTTGTCTGGTGTTGATCCAGCTATTCATCTGTACGTAGTGTTTGCCCACAAAGCTTTCTTTCAACAAAACCAGCTAAATCCATGGAGGTAGGTTCTGTTCCAGCTAGGGTTAATGGGCCGGCTCTGTCTGCCCATTTAGACTGCAGATGAACAGGGAGGAGCTTCACCACCTTTGCGAGATTTTCCGAGCTGTTTTTTTTTTTCTTTTTTTTTTAACATCTGCCTCATAGCCCATTTGAACAAGAGTCAGAGCACAATTCTGCATTTGAATGGACAGGTCTGATAAACCAATGACGTTAGTACAGTCAAACCTCAATTATCCGGACCTCAATTATCCGGACTATTCAATTATCCAGACTTTTTTCTCTGGTCCCAATTTTTTCATGAAAAGCCTAATAATCCTTTCAAAAGACTGTTGAAACAGCATATTATCCTGTGCGCTTTTCAAAATTTGCAAGTGCGACAAGACAAAGAAATATTCTGATGCATTCAGCTGATATCTGATTGGCTCAATCGTTTTGTTACCAAGGGAATTTCATGCTTGATTAGTTCCTTCCGCGTGGGTTATGTAAACACACGAGCAATCGATTGTAAACTCAAATCAAAAACATGTCTACGAAGCGAAAGCGATTAAAGATCAGCAGATAATTATTTCACGTTTGGATAAAGGAGAGAAGGGAACAAATTTAGCTCAAGAATTTGGCATCAGCAAGCAGCAGATCTCTGACATACGGAAGAACAAAGACAAGATCCTAAAATTTACTGACAGCATTGAGACAAACGAAGGATTAAAACGAAAGTCCCTGATCAAGCTATAAGTCTTTGAAGCAAACAAACATGCTTGAACATTTTAGACCTTTGTAAATACCTGAACTGAAGGTTTTTATTTGTAAATACATACAGGGTGTGTAGATTTCACAATTAAAATGATGTTTTCTTTGCTGTATACCTTTTGTTTACATTTCTACTTCATTAATAAACATGTCGATTATCCGGACTATTTACTGAGGTCCTGACGAGTCCTTATAATCGAGGTTTGACTGTATTCTTGATCTGAGGACCTTCCACTATCTTTGTGATGTGTGTGTGCACAATGATGTGTTTCTGTCCAAGTCTATGGTGCAAGATCTCTTGGGCTTTGCTGTAGCCTTGTTCTGGTCCGGAAATTGTGCCACAGGTTTTAATGGGTTCCCTAACCTTTCCAGTACAATGTTGAATAAGGTAAGCCAGCCTCTTAGCGATGTTGACCTTGAAGTTGTTTATGAACAACCAGTAGTTAAGCGGGTTACCATCGAAGGTCAATCTTGAATTTTTATCTTGGCTATTGGATGTTTCATTTGACGTTCCATCTTGTGGCGCTTTAACAGATTCTTTAACTCAACTTCACGACAAAGCAGCTTGGCTTTGGCCTTTATTGATCAATCACTTGCGTGTGAACTTGTCTTGGAACTCTTCAACTTTCTGCTACTTGAGCTGACTACTGATCATGTGACAATCTGTGATTTGGCATTATCACTATATTCTTGGCAAGGAACTACTGAAGTTTCATCTGTGGTACGTTGAACGGATTGCGACCATTCTTCAAAACGTTCTTTGAATTCGTTTTTACCTGTCATTATGCTGACAAGCATTGAGTGCATCTGATTTAACTTCAGGGTCATTGGCAAATTGATGATATTTGTCGTAGGCTTGAAGACATCTCGCAAACGCGATTTCAACATCTTTCTTCTTCTTACAAGCCTCATGATAATTTTTAGCGTTCTGCATTAATAACTCAACGTCTTAACCTGTTTAATAACCTGTTTAGGTGGCCAAGGTGACCAGCCCGACTTCTCTTCAGGGACAACATTCTTTCACTCCTTACGGCGTCCCCTTGTCTGTTCGATGAATTTTCCATTGACGTAATTCCACTAACATCAGAAACTGTAACCAACGCACCGGCAATAATTTAGGTCGTAGAGAAGTTTAATGCAATTGCAAACAACTCAAACTCTTAACTTAATTTCACATGTCGTTGCCAGTGGTTTCTAGGATAAAGGTAACTAACATAATACATTAAGAGTGGAGCAATTAATTACAGCAATGGAAATAACATAGGAAATATGAGACAAACAAAGAAAGAGAACATTACATCTGGATTCACAATGTAAGTTTTTGAACTTGCAGGTTCTTCAATGTCCCAGTACTGATGAACAAGGCTGCTTAGCTTATCTGAATCACTCAAGAAGAAAGTAAAGTTGGCATGGATTCTCTCTGCCTTCCCATCTGGGTTACTGATACAAGTCCACCCCAAGTCCAAGTCAGTCTAGCAATGGGTTCTCCAGGTCGACCTTTCACATCTTTCAACGAGTACAGCAAGTCTGCTTGGTCCAGTCCAATTAACAAGGAAACTTGATGCCTTGCAAGTGTTTCCACTTGGACTGATACCTTCTCCAGTTGACGACTTCCATGTTGCCTGTGACTCTCTCTGTTGTGTAGGCTGACGCTTGTTTGGACTCCTTTCCATTCAAACTGCTAATTGTAAACTCCACCTCTGTTGTTTCAAACTTCTCCTGGTTGTCGTTCAGAACGGTTACTGTTAGCTCATGTGGACTTCCTTCAAGTCCAAGTTCTGCTGCAATGTCACTGTTCAAGTAGGTTTGCTGCTGCTGTCATCCAAGAGTGCATTTACTTTGATTTTTCTTTTTCCACTAGTCAAGTACACAGGGACAGTTCTCAATGCCACAAATTTGGTAGAGAAGGCAGGCTCTGCTCCAGTAGTGGTCTTGTGGGTTTTCTTGTGTGGCTCCCCTTCTCTAGCAGGGCCACTTGTGACACTTGTTGATGCATTCAGAAGGTTCACTCTACTTTGTTTCTCTGTGTTCACCCTTGGTACTGGGTCCTCATGAAACATCCGATAATGGTGGGACCGGCACCCATTTATTCCACAAGATTTGCTTTGGAAACATGACTCTCCACGATGGCCATCACTAAGACACCTGAAACACAGCTTATGCTCGGTTGCCACATTCCATCTATCATTCGCTGTTGTCATCTTGAAGTTTTCCCTCTTCCACAAACCATGGTGCTCTTTGCACAATTTGCACTTCCTTGTGGGCTTTTTCTTGGAACTATGATCTGTCACAGTTAAAAAGGTTCTCTCTCTCTTTGTTCCATCTTTAAGAACACCTGCTATGGTCTCAGAGGCTGTTGTCATGAACTCTGACTCCCGGTCAATGAACTCCCTTAATGCATTCACATGTTCACTCTTTCTGCTATCACAAATCCATTGCTTGTATTTTGCAAGAAGGTTCATCTTGAACTTGCGTTGGAGCCTGATGTAGAGTGATCCATTACCAAGTTCTGCCTGTTGTTTAGCATCTGTTAAGTTCACAACTAATGCATCCAGTAGCTCAACAAACTTCTCGAGATCCTTCTCGCTCCCTTCTCTTATCTGTTTGAAGGCTTCTAACTCTTCGAGATGTAGTGTGAGAACTCTACGTTTCCCACCATACTTCCATTGGCCTTGGCAGCTTCATATACTGCCTCAGAATGACCAAGATTCTCAATAACCTTCAGGGCTTCACCTTGGTGGCATTCATGCAGTCTTAACAACTTGTATTCAGGTGTAGCTCTGGCTTGGTCAACATACGAGTAAAAGGCTGCCTTCCAAGTCTCATAAGGCTTCTTATTTCCAGCAAATTTGGGAATGCTTACTCCCTTAAGTACTGCTGAGGAAACAATACCGAGCTGGTCATTGGCAGAGTCTAATGGCTGGCTTGTGCCAGGGGTTGACTGAAATTGCTTATGACTTGACAAAGGTTGTACTTCAGTTTGGGTTCCAGCTGCTGTTTCATACTCATGATGCGAAGATGCAATGGGTGGAAATACAGCAGATGATTGTACTGGCACAGTCAGACATAAAATGCCTTGCAAATATTCTCTTTCAAGCATGTACTCGCCGTCTTTTTTACCTGCTTTTGACTTCTTCGTGGCATAGGTGGTAATAGATAACAATAGCACTGGCTTTTCATTTAATTCAAAAACTCATTTATAATTCATGAGCCTGACAACCTGTCACGTCCACTAAAATCAATCATGTGCAGGTGTTTTATACCCCTGCAAAACACCGTCTAACGAAAAAGCCTGGGGGCAGCATTTGATTTCAATCCCTGGGGAGAGCGGGCCTGATTTTATTTTGCATCATTGGTATTCTTTATATGAAAATTTCATCCTCATTAGTATTCATTATATAAAGAAACTCCATCTGCTGTCAAATCCTTCATTTCAGCAGTGTAAATAAGTTCAACCTGCAAAGTAATACACAAACATCAGACAAAATGCTTACTAACACTCTAGGAGAAAGCAAACAAAATTTATTCAACTACCTGTACTCATTCTTGTCCATTAGCAGAGAGGTATCAGTACCATTTGTCTCTTCCTGAAAGTGCTGAATGCCACACACAATGCTGTACAGTGACCATGTTGACTTTGCGGCAGCATTTTCAATTAATTGCCCCTCTTCCTTGGCATTTTTAGGCTTCCGAAAAGCTTTGGACTAGGATGCCATGTCCTGTTCAGTTAGTAGAAGAAAGTTCAAAACACATGTGAGATTTGATTTTCTTGCTTAATAATTTCCTACATGATATTTTTTTCATATGCTAATTTCCAACGTTTGCAAAAGCATCATTGTTATCATCTCTATTGGGACTCACTTTTCTAGGAATGTCTTTGAAGACGTTCAATAAACTCGCAGTTGCGTGTTTTATTGGGTCTAAAATCACTCGCCTTCAGCTGGTGATTTTAAACCCGATAGAACACTGCTGCTTGTTTATTAAACATTACTTGATTTCATAAGAAACATATTTTCTAAATATTTCAATGCAGATCTTGCCAGTCAATTCAACAACTTGGCTTTTAAGTGGCCTGCTAGCCCACTGGGCTAGTAAAGTACTTTATTCACTAGCCAAATGAAACCTTTCACACTAGCCCTGGGATTCGGGCTAGCAGATTTTTTTAGCCCTGCAAGTGGACACTTCAAGGGCTTTTTACTAAAAGCTTAGCTCAGACTCCTTTAACATTGTTTAGTGATGTCATTCAAAGCTAAGTAGATTATTCCAGATCGATGCATTGACTGACTGGACATTGTACTATGAGCAGTCTTTAATCTTGCACTGTGTTATAAAAGGATTAATAATTAACTTTTATTGGACAATACAGTGAAACCTGTATATAACGGCCCTTTATCATATGGCTGTGTCTCACAAGGATTGGGAACTACCAAATTCACGAATTTGATTGGCTGAAATCGATATTGACTGCGGTCTAGATTTTCCCATCTAGACCGGCATCTGTAGACCGGTTTCATTTTGCATTGAAAAAGTAGCAAACTGAAATACAAAAATGTGCACCATTTTCTTTTATTGTCTTCTCAATCATTTATGGAAGTGCCAAAAAGCTTGATGACAAAAAAGAAGTAAAGAGGATGAGCAAATTTTAAGCAGGTTTAAGTCAAGCTCATTGCCGTTCACTAGCAAAATGTCAGCAAACCATTTACATTAAACGAATTAAAGTTTTCTTCTTTGCCATATAATAAACATCTTATTAACCGAGCTAAGTTGGTCTGTATGGGAGAATCTTGACCTCGGTTGTGTGTACAGACCTCACTGCGTTCGGTCTGTACTCACAACCTCGGTCAAGATTCTCCCATACAGACCTCCTGCTCGGTTAATAAGAGCTAAGTATATAGCGGTCATCCTGTGTTAACGGTCACTGAACAACTTCCAAAAATTGTCCCTTATAATTTACTGTTAAGTTGACCTGCATATAGCGGTCACCTGTATACTACGGATGCGGTCACCCTTTAGACTTCCTGAATCCACAATTTCATTATCTTTTACCTCTATATTGGTCACAAAATTGGATCACAATTAATGAATAATGACGAGCTTTATTCATCACCTTGTTAAATGGCAGCCACCAAGGCGGGGGTCTACTAATACATGTCATCGCCTGCGTTCCAACACATGCATGTGGCAGATAACATCAAAGGAGGGGGACATGGGGAATTGCGGTGTTACAGTGTGGATGTTTTTTTAATTCGGTGACGCGGTGAATAAAATCTCAACTGTGGTGTTGCGGTGATCTCAAACCCTACGGTGTGTGATGTTTGTGTTTTTCACACTGTGGTGTTTGGTGAAATGAAATTGTTTGTGGTGCTGGGGGTTTTTTATTTACCTTTCTCAAACCTAAATTTGACCCAAATTTAGCATGTAAACTTCATTAATCGATGCTAATTTATGACAAACACGTACCATTGAGGTAAATAATTTGTAAAAAAATACATACCATCACTTTCTAGTCAATCTTCAATATGCTTCGGCTGCCAATCCAAAGCTGTTTTCATTTATACGTACTGCTAGCCGGAGCTCAGTGTTCGGTAGGCACATGGAGGAACGAGGACAGAAACAATGTGCTTATTTTGTGGAAAATTGTTGAGGTATAAAAGTATTATTTTAAGTGTAGATGAACGAATCATGGCGCTAAAAATGCATGTTGCGGTGACGGTGTTTCATTGACTTTTCTTGCGCTGATGCGGTTTTGTTAATTTTCCTTACTCTAACTGTAACAACACAACCATAACCACACTGTTTTCACTTTCGTCATAGTTACCTGATTATAACATTGTACTGTACTTACCTCTTTCAAATTGTTGTCAATAAATGTAAATTGAGTGGTTTTCCACTAAGAAACGTTGTTCATTAGCTTTTAGTAGACTTTTACTGCACCTCCCTAAAAGTACACCATGGACATTTTATGGGCCTTCTTTATGGTGTTTATTACTATTACTGTTACTCGTTATTGTCAATGAAACGTAAATTGAGTGATTATTTGCACATAAAAATGCTATTTATTGACTTCCAGGGGAGTTTAAAGGAAACGTGTGTTCAGCAGTCACCCTGTATATAACAGTCACCTGGCCATTTCCCAAGGGTGACCGTTATATACAGGTTTGACTGTATACACTGTAGTAGAACCTGTTTAGAGCAGACACCCTGTATTAAGCGGACAGTAGTGAGCGTTCCAAGGGTGTCCGCTTAATACAGGTTTCACTGTATACCAAAGATTTCTTGAAGCTTGACTTAAAATCAAAGTGATTTTCAAGTTTGTTGCTCTTTTTTTCTTAGCTGTCTGCTGAAAGTCACTTTATCAATGACCTTGGCTTAGACAGCTTGGATGTAGTTGAGATTGTCATGGCACTAGAAGATGAATTTGGTGAGTGCTCTTTGCTATTGTAGACATTTGAGGTTAAATTATATGTCTGCTGTGCACCATTGTGGTATGATACACTGTAGCGGGGGGGACATTTTAACTTCCAAGCCACCATTTTATTATACAGGGTGCAAAGAAAATCAATTATCCGAATTCCACTTTGGGCAAGCTGCAGTTAGGATGTAATAGCTACCCAAAATTCTCACAATTAATTTGTTAATTACTTTTTACTTGATTAATTAATTTGTTACAATCATTGCTGTGGAGCAAGTGTAGCGAGCAAGCAGCAACATAATCAGGATTTAAGAAGAATATATAGAAGGGGGTACGAATTCTCGAATTCCTCACTTTTTACCAGAATGCATTGCAGTTAACCAGACTGCACTGCGCCACTTTTACCGGAGTGTATTGCGCCTCAAACAACCGGAGGATGTCATACTTGTCGAGCCGTCGTCCTTTTTCACGTGGATTCCACTGAGAAAGTTTGCTCTGATTTACCTGTAAAGCGATGTGAAGGAGATCGTGCTTGAGTTTTACAACTCTTGCCATGCGGCATGTGAAAGTTTGTAAATCTGGATGATTAATTGTGACATCTTAATCTTAGTATGTCATTTCTCAGCAGTCTTGCCTCCTTCGTCGAATTCTTAAATGAAGAGAAATCGTCGTTACTAAAGCCTGTAGAATAATTAAAACAAATGAAAACCGTGGAACATGCTGATTTCATATATGCTGCAATCTATTCCTTTTCATCGAAACATGACTTTAAGCTAAAGCTTGAGCATTTTCACACATTGCGATGAACACGTTCTCGACACAGTCTGTCAAGTTCTAGAGATATTTAATGCGTACCAGTACAGAATTTATAAGTTAGATTTCTGCTCCTACAATTTCCACATCTTTCAGTTTTCGCGATCTGGTAAAGGGGAGGCTGATGTGTATCGTTTTATGTCCAAACATACAGATAACAATGTGCTTTTTTGTCTCGATCCTTTGTCACACCTCGCCATCGATGTGTCATCATGCATGAAGTTGATGCACACAAGGACAGATTTTAAGTGACACCACGATTTGACACTACTTTGAGAAATAACAGTTAATTTAAGTCTTGAAACGCGCAGATAGATGAATCACGGCATTAAATATGTCACTATCAACAGAATG
>Ga0126339_10001324_pt1 | contig 16566 bp, 11 predicted proteins | sample OrbTmetagenome_2_FD_92532 | JGI IMG/M metagenome (GOLD analysis project Ga0126339, IMG submission 92532) | Coral microbial communities from Petempiche,Puerto Morelos, Mexico - Orbicella T R C metagenome | ecosystem: Host-associated > Invertebrates > Cnidaria > Coral | place: Petempiche,Puerto... | reverse complement strand
GGCAGCAACTTTTGAAATTTTGGTAGCAACTTTTTGGATTTTTGGCAATTTTTTAGCAACTTTTTGGCATTCCAGTGAGCAACTTTCCAGCATTTTACGAGCACAATCGGGACAGGCCTACCAACGGAAGTTCCCCTACCCTACCCTTAACCCCGTGGAAGAGTTCCTTCATCTGTTTATATGAAACAGACCGAACAACTTGCGAAAAAAGCAGTCCGATTTTTCTCAATGAGAACCGGAAAAAACTAGTCCAATAAAATTCAGTATTACAATGGCTCTTTTCCAAGAGTTGCTCATCCGCGCACTAAGAATACTTTTCGGCATTTTCTAACCATCTTTGAAGTTCAGCCAAAATTACCAATTGCAAATACCCGCCACATTTCAGTTTCTATGTGTATGTCACAAGAACATCTTTTCTTTTCATCTCTTATCAAAATCAGCTGGTTCGCAATTATACTACTGCCACATGTCAATCATATTTGACGAGCCAGTGTTGAAATACTGTTAGTTCCGATTACTGACTGACGTAAAAGTATATTGCTTTAGTCTGAATGTGGCGGAGGCTCGCGGATAGTGAAAGTCAATCACTCACATTCAGCGTCTCAAGGAAAGACCTCATTAACTGATTATTTTGCCTGAAGTAATTGATTTTAATCAACATGGAAGGTACCCAAGACAGTAGCAAGCCAGATAATATAAATGATTTTAATACAAACGAATCGTCAAAGAAAACCTACGAATTCGACGACTTGCTTCGTTTAGTCGGCGGATTCGGTCGGTATCCGATGATGTTGTACGCTTTTATGTGTTTGATGACAGTGCCCATCGGTCTTCAACAACTTGTGCTGGTTTTTTACGGCGCTTCTCCGTCATTTCAATGTACTGCCTCGACTACAGCCATTAATACTTCGATATGCCCCAATAATCAGTGTTGTGGTAATTGCACCAAATATGAATTCAACGGTGAATTTACCAGTGCAGTGTCCGAGGTAAGATATCAGTTTTATTATGAATTAATTTCGTTGTAGGATTGCACGTGTGTAAGCCCTTTATAATATTGGGTTTTAGGCGCCGTCTCTTAAGATATAATACTGTGATCGCGGCCCTGGGGTCAGTGTTGGAACATACATCTGAACCTCGAAATGTAACCTAATATTCGCTTCAATGCGACTTAAAAGCCCGGCTTAAAAGCTCACACAGAAAGCCAAGAAACCTACCACATATTACTTTGGATGAAGAGTAAATTAGGTTTCTGTCATTTTCCTACCCAACCTTGGGGATAAGAAAGAAAAACTATTAAAAAATACCGAGGTTAGAACGACGTTAGGGGTTGACGAAGGGCTTTGGTCCGTTCAGAAAAATTGGGGGGAAAGACAATAGGAGTAATAGATTGGTTGGTAATTATTCGCTTTCTCACAAAGTGGATACGCTCGCACTGTTTATCAATCGCTGTATTCAGCCAGTTATTCAACATTCTTCTTATGTAAGCGCATACCGGGGTTTCCAAGGAACATCTTTAATTAAGATGTCACGAGAGAGCAAACAAGAGTTGGCAATCAAACTAGAGGGAGAGTTATGGTTCTAAGCTCTCTTTCCTTTTCGTTAACTCTTCACTTTCTCGTTGATTAGCACCGGCCCTTTTCATTTTTGTTTCGTGGTTTTGTTGTTGTTGTTTTCCAGTGGGAACTGATCTGTGACAGAAATCATCTGAAGGCGTTGACTCAAGCTTCATACTTGGCGGGCCTGCTTATTGGCTCCTATTCCTTTAGCAGCATCTCCGATCACTTCGGTCGAAGAATCGCTGTTTTCCTTAGTATCGCCTTCCTGGTAAGTATAATTGCTGAAAAACAATTAATTCTTCCAGTGAGTCATCTGATGTCTCATGCAAAGCCTTTGAACGCGAGAAAATGGAACGCGAGATAAACAAAAACACAGCTCCCATTGCTAGTATTCGCCTTATTACGCACCTTACACGTGATACTTCTTCTGCGGCAATGATTCGCCGCCAGGTGTTTTGAACTCAAGAACCGCGTTCAATTTTAAAATAATTTCTATTAGTATAGAAGAAACTGAAAACCTGAAAGACCAGGGCTAGGGTAGATATGACACATAAATTTTATTTTGTCTTGAGGAACCTAAATTTTAACTGCTGATTAGTTTAATATCTGTATGAGACTGGTGTGAAAGCTGAATGGTACGTTTAAAACATCGCACTCTTATTCAATTTCATGCTTGAACTCCGAATGAACGGTTCCTGTTATCGTTCCTTTTAATAAAACCCTATTGGGAATGTATATATGTGCAAATTTGGATATCATCCTTGGTCTCGTCACATGGTATTCACCTCCTAAGTTTTTAGCCTGTAAACAGGCTCCGGCTGGAAGGGTGTGACCGCGGCTGGAAGGGGGGAGAGGGGACTGGCTAAGATTGAAGTGGCCGAGGGGGGAGGGGGTTGGGTTGGGGTTGTTGGGTCTGTCCCGTCCTCTCTCCTCTCCTTTTTCTTTCCACTGTCTCTTCGCCCCATCCTCGACTAGAGAGCCTGTTCACAGGTTACTCCGTTGTCTAACGTCGCTACACACCCTAATCCCAAAGATTTGTGTTTCTTCTTTCTTCTCTTGACACGAAAACGCGGTTTCAAAGCAAGCTAGAGAAGATGGGTGTGAATTTGATCAGTTGAGACACAGCGGTTTTCAATTTAGGATGTAAAGTGATCAGGTTGTTACTTTAGTTTTGGTTTTGGTTTTGGGTTTACTACGGTTTGAGATTGGCTGAGTAGTCTAATTGGTAAGTAATTGGTTTAGTTTTGGTTTTGTTTTTACGACAGTCAATAGAAAACCCCTCCAATGAAAAGAGAAAACGTCTGGAACCAAAGTGGTCGCTACAAGACGATAACCTTCGGACAAACGAGGAAACGTTGCCATGATTTGGTGGACAAACCCAAGCCGTTGCATATACTACATGTAATAAACAATTAGATTATGAGCTTGAGATTTCTATTTACAGGTGACCACTAAATTTTCTCCGATTCTTATTGGTTTAAATTGATCACGTGACGCGATAGTGTTCATCCGCCGAGAGACACTATCAGCCCATAGTGCTCGTCCGAGGAAAATTCCCGGATGGATAGCACTCATCCGTGGAAATATTTCTGTAAACAAGTGGGCTTATAGAAAATAAACAATTGAATTTGTATTAAGAGAGTTTTTGTTTTCTTTTTCAAATTGTACATTTGGCCTTCACGGCTTTCACCTAAAAAAGTTGCAAATTATTCAATATGATTTTTGAACTGGCGCACGGAAGAAAATTTGGTGGTGAACAATAAAGACAATAGAGTGTTTATGTCTCGGAACTATCGGTCTGATAGTTGCCCCTTGGAAATTTGATGTTCTTAAAACTAGCATATTTGCCCTCGAAGCTTGGCTTCTCGGGCAAATATTTGTTTTAAGAACATCAAATTCCCGCGGGGCAACTATCAGCCGATAGTTCCTCAACAGAACACTCTATTGTTTAATTACGCGTGATAGTTAGTGAGGGCGTAGTTAGTGAGTCAACTATCGCGCGATAGAAATCAAGAGCGAATAGTATAAATCTACTAGTCGTTCAAAACTTAACCTAAATCCTCGTCACAGACACTCGTCACACGAAAACGCTAAGAAGCAGCAGAGAACGGCATTCGTGATAGAACGCTAGTAGATTTATACTAATAAATGATAGAGTGTACGATAGCTCAGCCAATCAGATTGCATTATTTGTATTAGTATACGGTATTCTATGGTTCTCTTTCCAGGTAGGATGTGGCACTGTGTCTGCCGTGGCAGACTGTCTTTCTCTCTTCGCCTTGTTCCGTGTCGGCGCAGGAGCTGCAGCAGCCGGTTGCCTTCTTTGCCGTTTCGTGTACTGCCTAGAACTGTCAGTCACGTCCAACAGAACCGCTGCAGGGTTTGTTAGCAACATCTTTATGACGCTTGGTTACGCTATTCTAGCTTTACTAGCGTATCTCTTGCGGGATTGGAGGTATTTGATGCTGGCGGTGTCGTTACCAGGCACCCTGCTACTCGTTTTTTGGTGGTAAGTCATAATTTCTGCTTTCCTTGACTTAGAGGGTCACAGTCACGGTATTTTGTGTTATTTTAATTTCGCCACGTACAAAATTACCTTTAAATTAAAGGAAACCTGAAAATAATAGTTTACTACGATAGAAAAACACCAAAGAGATAATAATAATCCATGAAGGGACAAGAATGGTTAAGGATGGAGAAGATTGACACAGAGTACAAAAGATGCAAAAATCGCTGCGTAGCTACTTTGTCCACTTTAAGCCGTCAGTTTATAGAATTCCACCTTTTTCCTATTCAAGGCAGCGAAACACTTCATTTTAGTCACTGGAAAGTTCAATAATGCCATCAAGTGTGCCAAAATGTAGGCAACTATGGTCAAACCTGTATTAAGCGGACACCTTCGGGACCCTCGTTAGTGTCCGCTTAAAACAGGTCGTGTCCGCTTAACGGAATGTCTTCTTTGTCTTCATTGTCGGCATATTTGCCAGGAAATGCACCCTCAAAGTAACCTCATTTAGTAACAGTTGTTTTTTGATTTCCCTAAGGTGGATACCAGAGTCTCCACGGTGGCTTCTTGCCAACAATCGTCTGGACGAAGCTCACAGCCTGCTCATGAAGTATGCTGCCAAAAATGGCGTCGATGTTGACTCTAAACACCTGAAGCACGTGATCTCTGAAGTCAGGAAAGCTGACGTCAGGAGTGATGACACACGCAAATACGGGACATTTGATTTGATCAGGACTCCGAAACTGAGAAAGCGAATCATTATCTGTTGTTTGAATTGGTGAGTTGCTGGCAACAATGGAGCGATAATTCCTTTGCTTCGCAGAGAACGCCATGCTTGTTGAATTACTTTCGTTGTACGTTGGTTTATTTCGTTGATTGTTTTCTTTCTAGGTTTGTTAACGCACTTGTGTACTTTGGACTGAGTTTGAACGTGAAAAATCTCGCTGGAAACATGTACGTGAACTTCTTTATCCTGATCATCATCGAGCTGCCCGCCGCCCTGTTGGCTTGGTACTGTCTTCAAAGGTAGAGAAAATATCTGCAACATTAAATACAACTGAACGAAATACCATGATACTTTTAGAATGACTTCTTGTCTTTGTTGGAAAACAAAAAGCAAGTTACTACTAGTATTGGTCTGTTACTGACAAGCTTTTTCCTGTCACAGCAGTGTTGCTCACTTATCATAACAAACTTACCGGAATTCGCAGCTAAAACATTTGAAGAGGAATAAGCGCAGAAAGACGTCGCATGAACCTGGAATTAAAATTACAATTGTTTCCCAAAACAACATAATTTAAATAGAAAAAAAAATCATTTCCTTATGAGTACTGTTTTGAATTCGATGTGCAGTAAGTCACTCTCCTGTACATGTTTCCAGGTTTGGCCGCCGTATCCCGTATTGTACCTTCATGCTGATTGGTGGAGCGGCTGGTATGTTGGTGTTGGCTGTACCAAACAAAGTGGGTGAGTGAACTGGACAAACGCCTGACGCTCGAAATGTCACTTAACGAAGTGTAGAAGCCAAGTGGCTCGATAGAGCTCGTCTTGCTTCTTCCTCTGAACTTTCCATATCTGTTTTCATGTTAACTGTTGTTGTGAGCGCCAAAACAAGAACAGATCCAACAACACTCGCAGTTTCCTTTCATTATTCCGATGGGACTGCATTTTGTGTTTTGTGTGTCTGATTTGAACTTAAGGTTTTGTTGCTTTCTAGAATACCAACCAGTTATCACAACTCTGGCCATGATCGGCAAGTTTTGTATCATGTCCACTTTCCTTACAATCTACGTCTTCACTGCTGAGCTATTCCCAACCGTCATCAGGTGCGTGACAGGATAACACAACTTCTCTTGCCTATTTTGTGTGACTAACTGAGCGTGGGGGCGACAATGCCTGATCTAAAATGACCTTTTGTATATGGCGCCAAATAATTGTCCGCCAAAAGTAACTCCTGGAATGCTATATATTTATACCATGCAAAAATATGTTTCCGGTATTTGTTTTGATATAACGATCACTTACTTTGTTATTTAGTGTAACATCAAGAAAATAGCCTCGCCCTTTAATTTTTATTATTCCACCCATATCTTTAGAAACGTCGGTATTGGAGTATCATCCATGATGGCCCGTATTGGAGCAATACTCGCGCCATATATTGTACTACTGGTAAGAAAATTGACATTGATCAGTTATGGAGCCTGTTTTGTAGCGCAGCACGGATAACGGCAATTCAGTTTGCAGCAGTCAGCATTCTGTTCACGTCAAACTAAACCTTCCTTGAGACAATAGTTCAGTAGGGTAAAAAAGTCATTAGAATGGAGCACGAGCGGTACGCAAAAGGGAGATAGTCTGTTACGTTAAGCTTGCCTTTTCTACTCTGTCTTCGACAACAGTTTAATAATTCGTGCTTTTTCTTACCCTCGAGGCTGATCTTCCCAACCTGAACAAAACTCTGCCGCTGGTTATCTTTGGAGTACTTGGGGTAACCGCTGGAATATTGTCATTGTGGCTCCCAGAGACACTATTCAGTCCCATGCCTCAGACCGTGGAGCAGGCTGAAGCCTGGGATGAGGATTACAAGATTTATTGCTGCAAGCGGTCTGGGATCAAGAAATCAGAAAGAAAGGACGGTACGGGAATAGACGAAGAACAAAAGCTATGCAAGATCGAAAGTCACGTGTAACTCTCAATCAAACTACATGGCAACTGATCGCAAAATCCTCTCATGTGGCGTTTAAACAAAGATTTAATTTTTAATATGAAAGACTGTATTCACATGTAAATATAATAGTAACTTGCGTGTCAAGTAACAGATTCGTTTGATCACCCAATATAACGAATTAACAAAAAAAATTGTAAGGCCACTGACTACTGAGGTATTCTGGCCACGTGAAGTTTCATTGAAAACTAAAATGAGCCCACGACTCGAGAGGCGACGGAGATTCAGCGGTCAACAGGTGTTCTTTCACTTAAAACAGTCAATAAAGTGCAATGTGAAACCACTCATTTTACCTGTTTTGGATTCTTTCAGTCTCGTTTTGCACGGTGTAGCTAGTACTGCCGATAGCTAATCTAGAGATTCTCAAAATGAACAAAGACCTATCTTAATATACATGGTTTACATGGTTTAAGAGATCAGGAGAAATACCAAATTCCAATCCAGCAGCCATATCCACGGTAGCTCTACTTGTGATGGTCACCACTGAATAACAGCGTCTAAGATCGTTTGGGATCAACCGTTTCAACCGCAACAGGTTTGGGTTGATACGGTTGACGGTTCTCAATAGAACACTTTTCCAACCGTTTTCGGCTGAAACGCGACAGCCACGCCACATAATCACGCAAGTGCTTTTTCAACAGCGTCAACCCGGTTTGAGGCCGGTTGAAAAAGTTGATCAATCAGACCAACCGAAAACGGTTTTTCCCCCATAGAACACGACAAAAACCCAACCAACCCAACCAACTAGAAACGGTTGATCCCAATAACACACGACCTAAGATACTACATGTAAAGGAACATGTTATAGTTGGTTTGTATTTCTTAGGATTACTTCGAATTACTCTTGTGTAAGAACTAATTTAAAAACTTGTAAAAGGTAATTACAGTTCTCTTTGTTTATTTTGTTTACAAAGTTCATCCGCTCCAAAAAACCTTGAAAAATGAAAAACTTTCCGTAATCGTTTTTTCTAATGACTTATTTTAATACATCAGGTATAGCAAATATCCCTATTTTGCGAAAAAAAACCTTTTGTAGGCTTTCTTATAGGACAACAAATGCGTTAAATTGAATGAACTTGGCTAGATGTTTACGTTATCGCGTATGGTGGCTTGAAGATCAAACATATAAGTCTGAAAAATGTATTTCAAGTTATAAAGGGTGTTGTATTTTACGCTTTACTGATCACGTTTGATTTGAATGTTCTCGTAAATGGTTCTCAGCCCCCCGAAAAAGAAGCGATTAACGCTTTCAAATATATTTCATTTACTAAGGCTGGTGCTATATAAAACAAGGAATCTAAACATTAACTCGTTATTTCCCACGCAAAGCAAAATGACCTGCTGAAACCTCCCGAGTACCTTTCACTAATGAAACATACACCGTAACACATATCGTGTACATTTTACTGTGACCAAAGTACCGCGAAAAAAATAAGCTAGAACATTTTATGACTTTTAGTAATCTTATATCTTTTATTAGACAAACAAAGAGATTGTGAGATATTTACCGTTTATTTAATACCAGAAAATAGTTTTTCAATATACCAGTTGTTGTTTAAAAAGAACATTCCATAACAGTGTTAGACAACAGCAGTTTTGATAAGCTTCTGACGTGACCATAACATACATGGCATTAATTTTTCAGTCGTTCTTTTGTAAAACCTCTAGCTTCATGGTACCTGAAAGAACTACAACCTAACAGTTTCTCGTCACAAGTACAATGATGTGAGGAAAAGTAAGGTAAGTTGTAATTAAGAACCGAAGAATTGCTGCTATGGGACATTTAATGGCAAAAAACGGAGCATAGTTTAAATACTGTACATAAGAGAGTTCGATCAAAAGTGAAAATTTCCCAATATCATTTCAAGAAAATTCGCCCTCTTTTGATTTTATCACACAGAAACGTACGATCTTATCGAATTAGATATCACTCTCAAGTTTCACTCTTAATTAGTTTTTTGTTTCATAAAGCAACATCTTAAACACCTTACTAGAACTTAAACACTCAACCGAATATATACTGCATAGTTCATTTCCCGATTTAGTGTTAGTTGTTCAATTACAAAAAATAAAGTTACGAAATAAACTAACAGCGAACTTTACGTCTCGAATAATCTCGATTGTATGACCTTGGACCTATGAGGGAACCATAAACAATTGTTTGATCGCGAGAAAAAAAAATCGATAAAATTAAAACAGGAAACGTCCTAAGCTCGTAAAATACTTATAAGCATCTGCATGAGAAGGCTAATTTAGAGCTCAGTGTAAATACACTCTTGATGTGATGGACTGACAATAACATCTCAGTCCATATCTCCTGCATTGTCTGATGCTGTCTGTGATATTGTTCTGTGTTCAGCTCTTGTCAGTGGGTGGTCAGTGATTTCTAGCAAAGCTATTTTGGTTTTAAAACCTTTTATTAACCAGCTCAGCAAAAAGTCGAAAATTATAATATGTAAGGAATGTCAGATGAGTGATCAATACTTAGGATGATAAAATGATACTTCGCGAGCTAATAATGGAACTGACGCCCTAAACAGCTGGCAATTTTCAAGATTTCATCTCGCTCTGAGGGCCTCTCTTCTTGCCTGTCAAACATGTAGGAAACTATCGACATAGTTACATAAAAAAAAAATGGCATTTTCAGATAATTATTATGAGTTAAGGAGGAGAGATTGGACAATTAAGAAGGTATACAAGACCGTTTACGAGGATAGAACAGAAGCGATAAGCAGTTTGGAGAGAAATGTCCTAGGGATAACCTGGTGGATAAGCGAAGGCAGCAGAGGTGGCGAAAAATGCCTTGGGCGCTAGTCGTGAGACACCATGATGTGATTGTTTAATTTTACACTTTTACAGTTAAAAACATTACAATGCACCCCACTAAGACATTTTAAATAAACCAGCAAAATCCACATTTCTGGATGCAGGCTTGAAGAGAGGTCGATTCTAGTAATACCTTACACCAAGCAGGTGGATTAAAAAAGTACTTTATGTATTCTGCTGATGTTTACATCTGACTCTAGTTTTGGGATAAACCTAGCACCCGAATCAACATGACTATCAAACAGAAAATCATAACTATTGTAGGTTCTTTTATCATTTCAGCGGCCGAGAACGTTCACTTTAAAAGCTGAGTTTAAAACTTGTTTCCCCCATCAACCCGACAATCACTTCATATTTCTTCGCATGTTGTATGTAGATTGCCATAGTATTTATAGCTTTAGCCTTCACAATGTAAACGTTACCAAGGGTAAATATGGCTTTTTCCCTAAAATTAAGGGTAATGTCATGGAATCTCTTGGAATCTCTGGGAGAAAGCCACTGGTCGATGCTAACTGCTACTGCTGTTTTTCAGGATTGAGATGATCCTATCGTTACTATTAAGAAGCACGCTGTTGCTTCTTGTAGTAAACCATTCTATTGCCCAAGAATGGTACACGCAAGACAATTATGGACCAGAGTTTTACTCGCCGAGTATGGTGAAAGATACACCTCCTTCATTTTTGGAGAAGAGAGAAGCTGAAATTTTAGCCAATGAGTCAAAATTAGTTTATCTGCCGGATTACGCGTCAAATATCCGTCAAAAACGAGACTTAAATGATGCTGACAACGAGCAGCAGAGTAGTGACGTCACTGAGTACACTCCAAATGACATTTCAGGTCCCGTGGATGAGCTGTCCGATAGTAATGTACAATCTGTTGACCTGAACACCTCCCCAGATACAAACGATCAAAGGGTCGCCAACAACAGCTATGAATATGCTAACAGTGATACTAGTAACAGCTACGAATACCCGCAGAGTGACGACAACAGCGGTGTCAACAGTGATATTAACAGCGATGTCAACAGTGATACCAACAGTGATGTCAACAGTGAAGCCAACAGTGAGGTCAACAGTGAAGCCAACAGTGATGTCAACAGTGATGAAAGCATTGTTACAGGTAGTGTTACCAACAGTGATGTCAACAGTGAAGTAAACAGTGATGCCAACATTGTTACCGACAGTGAAGTCAACAGTGATGCAAACATTGATACCAACAATGTTACCAACAGTGATGTCAACAGCAATGTCAACAATGTTACCAATAGCGAAACCAACTTTTATGGCAATGAAACAACCGACCAAAGGTTGGAAGACCGTGCTAATGACTTCATGGAAGAGAAAGATGAGCCAGCAAATTATGCAGACACGTCTGATACAAAAGCGGCCGGTAACAACGAGGTGATACAAGAAGGCTCAGGGGAATCTTCTTTTCAAGCAGATGATAGCCATACGATAAACAAAGAGGAAAATGATAGCAAACCAGAAGGAGAACATGCAGTCGAGGCTGACCAAAGCAATCAAAGGAAAATTGTTGGAAAAGAACAAGAAAACAAAACAAGAACAGCAACATCATCATCAACAACAACAACAACAACAACAACAACAACAACAAGCCCGAATGAAAGTGGCAGTGGAAGCATCCGGAGAGATGAAGAAGAAGAAGATGATGATGATGATGATGATGATGATGAACGGGTGAAAGGTGACGAGGACGAAGACGAAGATGAGCAGCCCGTGAAAAGACAAAATTTGGGTACGAAGTTGATGTAGTTTCAGTTGCAGTGAATAAACATTTTGCCACACAATAAATATATTTACAAATACTTTGATGCTTGTATAAATATATAAGTTAAGGAAGTCCACCTTTACATAAAAAAAGTACTGTCAACAGCATGACAATTTATCTTAATATATAGAGAAGATGTCTTATATCTAGTTTAACATACAGATATCATCATTATTCATGATGTATTCAGGTATCAACAAGGAATAGTGCTTTTGGATATTTTTCTTTACAGAGTTCTTTGCTAGTGAATTGGTATAAAAATCGACTTCCTTTTACCTTTAATTGATTACTTATCATGTATATTATACTGTAGCTTGGGGATTTCCAGGACAGCAGTACGCTTATTCCAATCTACAGTGCTGTCCATCAAATATGATCTGCCCAGGTTAGTCCCACAGTAATACATGAAATGATGATATTTACTGTACTCCTCTACACAAAATCCACTCATTTGCGAAGTTTGATACTAAGTATCACAGAATGTAGTACTTTATTACTATGTATAAAAACTACTCACCCACAAGTATCCGTTCCAGGCACTTGCCTGTAGAACGAAATACCAGGTTTATGACATAAATACCATGATATTTCTGTTCCTTTCCAGGTAAACCACCGTGTGTTCCAAACAACAGTGGTTACAAGGATTACCAGGGTTACGTCAATTATCCCGGATATCCTAATTACCAGTCTCCAGCTGCACCAAGCTTTCAGCCTCAAGTAGTCCCCACTCCACCCCAGTACGTAATGACTGCACCACCTGCCAAAGACGGCAAGGCCATTCCAGTGAAAGCTCGACCAACAGCGGAGCATGCTTCCACAAGGAAGGTGTCCACTGGGAATCACACGGGAAACTCGGGTGCCTTGCCACAAACAAAGGATTTAATTTCAGATGCGGACGAGTTCGCGGAATACAATGGAACAGAACAAAGCTTTGCAGGGTACAGCTCTAAGCAAAATGAAGAAAAGTACTATAACAGTTCTACCAAACACGAAGACGACAAGGAAGATTCTTCTGAGGAGGATGACAACAAAGAATCACAAAAGAAAGAACAAACATCTTCTGATGAACCAGATTACAAGGACGAAATCGAGAAAGAAGCTGTTGAGCAAGAGAGAGAAGATGACCGGAAAGTCGAGGAAGAGGGAAACCATAACGACGACAATGATGAAGATGATGATGACGATGAAGAGGACGAAGATGATGAAGATGAACAGAATGATGACGATGAGGATGAATCGAAGGAGGAGGGACACTCTGAGAATGCTAACACCATGCTAAAGGATGACATTAATAACCCCTCTGAACAATCATTTGCCGTTTCACCCACAGTGCTTCCAGGGATGTGTCCCCCATGTCGTGAGTAACACGTGACCTGAGTATCATTAATGCATTTGATAATGTAACTTGCAGAGGCTAAGCTTGATCATGTATGATACAATTTCTTGAGTAAAATAGATAACAAATCTACAAGTCAATTTCTTGCTTTGTGAAGGCCTTCGTTGTCGGAGCCAAGTAACTGAGTTAATAAACGAAGCTTTAGGGTTTAACTTCCTAGTCAAGGAAACATATTAAAATAATTTTTTTAATTTGATTATTTTTTTTCGCACTGTTTCAGCGTCTTTGAACTGTAACATTTAGTAATGCTCACTTTAAAAGACACCATTTTTACAGCGTAAAGCAAAACAACAGGCTAACATTTGACTGGAGTTGCCACATCTTTCGAAACGCTAATATTTTTTTTCTTTTCTTCTACAGCCAAGCCAACAAAAGCACAAGGTAATAAATATGATTGATTCAGCATTAACATAAACCTTATTAAACGTGAAAGTGTGCTGAAATGCTTGTTACCTGTTATCTTACAACTTGCAAATAGTCAAAAAATTTGAAATAATGAGTAAGAGGAAATTTATTTATCTTAAGACAGAACATCGCATAGCTAACTTCAAAACCGGATTTAAAAACTGGAATCTCAGAAAGAAAGTGTACATTCTTACCTTTTTTCCTCCTTTTTTCGCATTCTCTTTTCTCGTCAGCTTGTAGTGCAAAAATCGACCTAGCTTTATTGATCGATGGCTCTTCAAGTGTTGAAAGATACGGCGTCGGAAACTTCCGAAGGATTATCGACTTTGTCCGAGGTCTCACGATGGGCTTCGCAATCTCACGAAGAAACACGCGAGTGTCCTTGATAGTCTACGGAACAAGACCGAAAATGATCTTCAATTTCCGCAGGTTAGTCCGGAGCAAAATTATTTCGTAGTGTATATTTTTGAATGAAGAGGGGCTTAGAACTAGCGGAAAGCAAAAAACTTTCAGCGCTTGTTTTTACTTCTCAGCAGAAACGTGGTCATTACGAAAAGCCCATATATTCCCAAAGAGGCCACAATCTCTGTCACCAGCGTAATAGGAACATGGACTTCGCATAATGAACCGATTCACTTAGCGATTAACGTCTATCATTATATTGGGCTTGTTTTAAAACTATACCACTGAAATACGTACTTCGTCCATACCCACTCGGTCTCCAGTGTTAACGAAGTTTATTTGTGTTTGACTTGCTGCCTGGTTCTGGAAATCTAAATTAGCTGTAAGCCACATTCAACAAGCAGCTCTTAAACAATTAATTTTGAACATTTCAGATACCGGAGTAACACGCGGTTGTTCACTGGGCTCAATCGAGCCATTTACTATCCTCGGACTGGTGCAAGAACAGGGCGCGCTCTTAGCTACGCTTATAGGAGGCTTTTCGTGAGAAGTCGACGCACCCGATCTAACAAAGTTGCGGTAGTTATCACTGATGGCCGCTCGCTTGATGACGTGCACACTATTTCCAAGCAACTGAGAGCCCGCGGAGTCACGATCTTCTCAGTAGGGGTGGGAAGGTACTTCAACGCAAGGGAACTTGATTCTATGGCAACTGATCCCGACAAGACTCATGTTTTCACGTCGGATTTTAAGCAGTTGCAGTACATCACCAACGATCTCAAGAAAGCAATATGCTTGAGTAAGTGTTCTGCCTGCAGAGATTCAGTTAAAGACTTCACACGTTTTTAGAACTTTTAGCTTGTGCTGTAACTTCTGAACTGTGTGCAGAAAAGCAAAGAAAATTTCATGGTCTGTGATGACTTCAACATTGTCACGTGAAAAAGTAGTTTTTGAGATATTTAGCTACTAAACTGCAAAGAGAAAATTCGGTGCAGATTAAAAGGCTTCAGGCACAGACATTTCTCTTCCAGGAAAATTATTTAGAAACAAAAGGATCACGATGACAACTAATTAGCAACATCATTCTGTGGAAGCCTTAAATGTAAAGCCACTGATTAAGATGAGTAAGGATGCTGTCGTTACTGTTTTTGTTTTTTTTTACATTGTTTCTTTTCAGGTGTGGGTGGCACTCTTTCAGTTTCTAAACTGCAGCCATGCGTGTGTGGACCAACCAAACCCGTGGGTCCAACAACTCCAGGTTTGTTCAACTAGTGTATTTCTTATTAAAGTATTCGATTTAAAAGTAGCCTCAGAAAGTGACATAATTTTCAAAAAATTCTTTGCAGTGTCAAAGACAACAAAGAAGCCCGGAGTTCCAGGAGGCCCTGGAAGCCCCGGTGGACCCGGAGGTCCGGGTGGTCCAGGAGGCCCCGGTGGACCAGGTGGCCCAGGAGGACCCGGGGGATCTCGCCCTGGTCAAACAACAAAACCAACTAAAAATCCACCAGGTACGGAATAAATCATGTTAAAAAGTTTGAATTGCCTTAGTGTCCAGCTTTGGCAATACAATTGTACTATCGACATGACATCGAGCAATTTTTTTGCTTCAAAAGGAAACCCCGGCGGTCCAGGAGGGCCGGGAGGTCCTGGTGGGCCAGGAGGTCCGAGTGGACCTGGGGGACCTGGTGGACCGGGTGGACCGGGAGGTCCAGGAGGTCCAGGTGGCCCGGGTGGACCCGGGGGACCAAAAACAACTCCTAAACCGGGAACAAAAACAAAGCCCCCAGGCAAACCTGGAGGCCCCGGTGGTCCAGGAGGTCCAGGCGGTCCCGGTGGCCCGGGGGGACCAGGCGGACCAACAACCAAGAGGCCAGGTAAGCGTTAGAAGTAAACCTTTGAAATAAAAGAGGTCTGGCCAGTTTAGTTACATTGGTCATGAGGTAAGTCCTTATGCATTGTACTATTAATAAACTGTTTTAGATACATATTAAAATTTTGTTTGGTAGCGAAACCTAGAGGACACAAACAAAGGAAATTGAATGAGCGTGTTTGTTCTTTTTTCTTGTTTGTTCCTCTAAGCCTCGCTACTTAGCTGAACTCTAATAAGAGCTTTTAAACTTTTAACTTAAGTGTGCTCCCTTTTGAAATATTATTATTATTATTATTATTACTATTATTATTAGCCTATTTGCACAATACAGCGTGAAATTTACTACTTCAGTAGATGCTTAATTGTCACAGTTGAATGTCGCGCCTGTAGCTTATGAAGAGAAGAATTGTATTCACTCCACTCAACATTTTTTCTTGCAGGTAAATCTACACGACCTACGACACCAACTAAACATGCTCCGGGAACACCCGGTGGGCCTGGGGGACCTGGTGGCCCCGGAGGACCCGGCGGCCCGGGTGGCCCTGGGGGTCCTGGAGGTCCAGGAGGCCCTGGTGGACCCGGTGGAAAGACCACACCTGTTCCAGGAAAAACTACCAAACCAACTAAACCCACAAAGAAACCAGGAACTCCCGGAGGTCCAAGTGGGCCAGGCGGTCCCGGTGGGCCAGGAGGACCCGGTGGTCCGGGAGGTCCGGGAGGTCCGGGTGGTCCGGGGGGACCGGGAGGGCCTTCGACACCTCGTCCTGGAAAAACGACAAAACCAACCAAGCCAACGAAGAAACCGGGTTCACCGGGTGGTCCGGGAGGTCCCAGTGGACCCGGTGGACCAGGGGGCCCAGGGGGACCAGGCGGTCCTGGAGGTCCCGGAGGACCGGGGGGACCAGGAGGACCTGGAGGACCGGGTGGTCCAGGAGGACCCGGGGGTCCGGGAGGCCCCACGACAAAACCTTCAAGAGTGCCAACCAAGAAGACCAAGCCAACCAAAAACCCGCCTGGTAAGCCGGGTGGACCCGGTGGACCGAATGGTCCTGGAGGACCTGGAGGACCCGGTGGTCCGGGCGGCCCAGGAGG
>Ga0126339_10001323_pt1 | contig 16566 bp, 8 predicted proteins | sample OrbTmetagenome_2_FD_92532 | JGI IMG/M metagenome (GOLD analysis project Ga0126339, IMG submission 92532) | Coral microbial communities from Petempiche,Puerto Morelos, Mexico - Orbicella T R C metagenome | ecosystem: Host-associated > Invertebrates > Cnidaria > Coral | place: Petempiche,Puerto... | reverse complement strand
GACGTTCCAGCGAATTAATCGGGTATCAAATGCGATCGTTCATGCAAAATAACTGTGCAGTGTTAATCACAAAGCCTCAATCTCCAAAAACGTGTCAGCATTTTCTTTTATTTCTATTCGTTATCTTTTTATAGATCTGTCAAGTTCGACTATCGAAAAATTCGCGTAACCTATAACGTTAAAGGCCGCCACGAGGAAAGTATTTAAAATAAAGGAATTCGCCGACACGCTTTTGTTCCATATCTATCAGTGAATGTTCTGACCAAGTTTCATGGAAAACCGTCAAATCTGCATACCCTATTAGTTCATCTAAAGAGAGGGGTTTCTCTCGAAAAACGAGTGCGAGTTTTCGCCTTCTAAAGATTTATAAACATATCACGCCTTCACAGAGGAATGTGTCAACTTGAAAGCCGCGAGCCAATGAAATAATAGAACCCCTGGCGTTCACAGTATGCAAACTTGTGCTTCGCGGACATTAATTTTCTTGACCAAAAAAAATCGACCAACATACCCCGCGAAGGTTTGAAGTAACCTTAAGTTATAGCGTAAAGCTTAACTATGGAGATTCAAGCCAACTTTGACTTTTCGTAAATCTCTATTTTCATACTGTGATTGGTTTTGTCGAAGTGCGTCACATGACGCACAAATTAGGACTGGTGACGAAGATGTCTACAGCGACGAGGTTGCATTGATTTTTTGGTAAACCAAATGAAGTGGGATACGAAACTTAACCAGCATTATGTAAATTAAAAAGAAATAAAGACTGTAAATTTGTTAGCAAAACGTTGCTAAAAAATAGTGATAAGACCTGATAATAACAATAAGGAGAGATTATTATCATTATTATTATTGTTGTTGTTATATTGTTGGTGTTGTTGCTGAGGTTCTCATAACTTACTGCCCTTAAATCTTGCGGCATCAATTGACTGACTTGATGTGGCCTAATTTATGGCTGGATTTGGAATATTTTGGTTCGACCTCGTCCCACCAAAGCAGTGGCGCAACGATAGCTAACAATGCCATACCATATAAAACAAATCCTCTCAGTCTATGAGTGGGCCCCATGATTTGTCCAACAAGTAAGGCCGGATTTAATAACATCAGTTGTTTCTTTTTTTAGAAAATGAAGAAATTAATCTCGTTACCTCACGACTCCAGCAGTTCCTACGGCTTTAGAACCCGAAAGCGCAGTTGACATAATTAAATTCTTAATTTACTCAGCCTACAATTCCTACTCTTTCTTATAATTATTAAGCAGCAGATAAACGTTTTTCTTTGGCTAAATTTTAATCTTTTACGACTACCGAGTTAATGAGTAACGAGTAGATGAGTAAGAGAAATGAGTAAAGAGGACGTAAGAAACTACAAAACAAAAGTTCAATCTATGATTTGATCACAGCATAATTCGCGCGCGCTTGATTTGCTTGCGTCATTGAAGTTCAATTATGACGTAATAATCTACGAAGTTCGTTTGCCGACCTTTCAGCATTCTTCTTGTCTGCGGAGTTTTCGACAATCTAATTAACTTGCTCAGAGGCAACAAAAGAAGTATTTTCCAAAAACGCTCTTGGTGAAGTTAAATTACGACGAAAGAGGTAAGGAAACGAAAGAAAGACTTTTAAACTTTTGCGTTGTGTTAAAAAATTATGTTTGCGCGATCACAGGCTGTGAAATTTCTTAAGCCTAACTATCAACTAAACACGCAGCAAACAAAGCAGGCGCTAAGCACACACCCTTAGTTCTTTAAAAGTATAATTTTCCAACGAAACAATTATCAGGAGGCAATTCGCTATAGCAGGAAACGTTTTAACCCTGCACTTTCTTTCTACTCCTAGAAAGTCTATGCCAGAGGTGAGTTGAATCTTTGCTTACTTAAAAACATTTGAAGCTACAGTGGTCACACTTCAGTTGTGGCTTTCCACAGGGCTTGTGTCAGATATAATCTCCATTTTGCTACTCAAGAATGAAAATCCCAGCCTTCTTCACACCATTTTCCCAGTCATTGGGAAAAATGACGCAAACATTTACTGCAATTTCCTGTCTATAAACCGGAGACAAAACTGAAAATTGATATTAGATAGTCCTTTTCTTGGAATAATTATTTCCATGCCAGGTCTATGTCCTGGTATCATCGGCCTCTTCTGCAGACAACCTAACTGAAAAATAGTATAGAACGTTTACTCACGTAGTCGGCAGTCACGCAAATGTGTTGGAACAAAAAGTGTTTTTAGGAAAAGAATTCAACTTCCGTTGGATTGGTTTGGTACACCAACATGGCTGCCGTTTTATGCTTTAGGACACCATATGGCTGCCGTGACGTCATGCGAAAACATTCTGGTATAAGCTGGACGAGGAGCAAAGACAAAAATATTTTCACTCAGGCTACACAGATCCTTGTTATGCTTCATTACTGATTACAATTTCGTCGCCGGTAGGTTATCCTTGTCTTCTGGGAAAAGAAACTAGGTCATTTGAAGTCGCTTGATGGAAGTCGAAAGCTAAAATGCGAACTGCGAGAAAATGTTTATGCAACACCTGTTCTATGCTTAGATTCCTACATACCTATATACTGATATGCACTTGTTGGGATAGGGCGCCAGTCATGTTTATTTTCTCATCATAATGGAAATTGGGCTTGTGATTTCTGAGGGGGCAGACAAGTTAAAACCGGCGAATTTCAGTTGTCTTTCTATCATTTCTAATATTTTTTCGCAGCTTTAGCCATCATTTCACTACTGTAGTAGAAATGGTCTGGAGTCAAGAATAATTCCATAACATGATGATTTTGGCTAGCTCAGATGCTTGGCTACTGGGACGTACTGATTTTCAGAGGACTGCCTTGTTTCGAATTCCAATGTCTGCCCCACACACCAACAGACCGAATGGCTAGTTTTGCATTTTACTAAAACTGCTATCATGGCCGGCCTAAACCCATCGCCGCCTTGATAGCAAGATAGTTTGTTGTTTTAGGTGCCAAGAGCTGTGTTTGCAATATGCCTCACGTTTCTCTATATAGTATTATAGATGTAAAATTTTTTCTGTACTAAAACCACTAATTCGGAGATAAAATCTATTTAGCTTTATTGTTTTAATGTAGTTTTATTACTAAGTTGTTCTGCTATAAATCGCATACAAAAGCAATGTTTGTAAGTTGTGTATCGCACGTAATTGCTTACTTGCTTATATCGTAAAAGATCTCTTAACATTTTAAAATTTTGTTCTACTCGCGTGATGCCATTCCGCACCTTCGTCGCACGATTACAGTCCATTCTGTATTTTCCAATTCCCCATAATTCACTGTGTTTGGTCCCCAAATTTTGCATAAACTATTATTTTTAAATGCTCTTGGGAGGTCTGCGCATATTCCCAAGAGCATTTGACAACATAAGTTTAAGCAAAATTGAGGGGGAGGGGGAAGGGGGGTGGGGCAAACAGAGTGAATTATGGGGAAATGGAAAATAGAGAATAAGGCAAGCCTGAGCGTGCAATCACACGAGAGTTAGTTACTCTGCATCTCATTGGCTGTTTTCAAACTAGAGACCGATAATCCGTCAAGACGGACAATCCGTCGGGTGGATAATCCGTCTTGATGTGAAATTGAGACGAATAAACTCTTCGAGTTTTTCTCATCTCTGATTCACACATGGGTTTGAACAGTTCCACAACTCTGAATATGGTGACCATCCTGTGCTTTCTCATTTCAACCAAGAGAAAACGAAAACTTGTAGACAATTCAATATTCTTTCGAAGAGGTTCGCGAAGTCCATCTCTTGAAACGCATAAGGGCCAACACTTCTTGTATTGTGCAGCTAGTGATGTGTTGCTAGGACAGTCTTCTTCAAAGCTACAGTTTCCTGGACAAGAGTCTAGGGTTTGTCTCTGCCTTTCAGAAAGACAAAACGATTGCGAAAAGGAAGACTTCATCCTCTCTCTAGATGTGTACTTGTTTCTTTGCCCCTTTCTCTTTGCACCTTAGGCGCCATGTGTCAATGCGCTGTTTCTAGTCCCAGATTTTTCAGGACAAGATGAGCATTTGAGTTTATCCCTCCTGGCGTTAATTCAAGACGAATTATCCGTCTTACATTGATGATCCATGCTCAAAATCCTTCAGACGGATTATCCGTCTAAGGTTAGCATCATACTGTTTTCCTTGTGTTTTCGTATCCGGATTGTCCGTGTCTAGAGTGGTAACTGCCAAATTTTAAATTCTTACTAATATTCTTATAACTACATCATTCTTGACGTACTGTGTACAATATCTCTCTTTCTCTCTTAATAAATATATTAACTTCTATTTACACTGTCGCAATAGATAGCTGTCGTGAGCTGCACTTGGTAGTCATCAGTCTTGTGAGCGCTCGCTGCCTCCTGGGAACTGCACTCAAAGGAAATCCATTCTTGGTCTGTACTGGAGAGTGAGGACAGTTCCCTCCTTGAAAATGACACCAATATATTATTATAATAAAAATATCTAGGACATGTGGGTTTGAAAGACAGTGCTCTAGACGCTCGAAATATTGTCTTTCATTTGTGTGTGCATAAATCATGTGTTCGTTGTAGAATGTAGTGTTTATTTTTCTTTTTTCTGATCCAAAATAACCCGACCTTACGTGAAATTACAGGTTGAAGTCTTGCACTGTTGTTAATCGGAGTTTTGGCTCAGTTGAACTTTGAAACTTTATTCCCTCAAAAAACAAGCACATTCTCTTACCTTCACCCTCCATCTTGTCATGTACACAAACTCCAGTGTGTGATCTTTACCCATGATCTCTCCGTTACACATCACTTCAACCTGGAGAGAAAATTTAACTTAAGAATGAAAAACAGTTTTTGCATGAAATGGTTGCCTTTCAAAAGAAATTTTTAAGTCTAGGTAATATCAATCCAACAACTGTAAACTAGTCAGACCGGTTGTTTTGTTAATTCAGAGCGGTTCAACTGTCCGCAAATCACATACCTGGTCAGCGGTTCTAAGATCAAGTTTGACTTTCAGGAATTTCTTGACTTGTGCTATTGTCAGTCGTGATGAACAGCGGATGTATTTTCGTACCAGTTCTCTCACGGGCTGCTCTTGAACTGAGTTGTCACTAAATCAGATCAACATGAAGTTAAGTTACATTGCCTTGTTATCAGTTACTGTCAAGCAGGCTTGCAAAACATTTGCTTCTTACAAACAAGACCTCGAATTTCTCGGCATGTCGGCTGGAAAAAGACTCAGTTGTGATTCGTATCAACACTCGCTATCCAAATAACACAAACCTCAAATATCGCATTTTGGAACCTATTACGTTTTAATTTCTGCTCCTTACTGACTTTGTTCTTTTTTTATCTATAAGGGCGAAACGATCTGTACTACGGGTACATCGTTTAATTAAAAATGTTCTTTTCTTCATAAGTTTTTTATGATGTACTTACGTCATTAAAATTTCTTTGTATATAGCAAACCAACGAAGGTGGTGACTGATAAAAGGGATTCGGGAAGTCGGATTAGTGAGTGTAGTTATTACACGTTATCAACTAAGCTTGTCATGAAGTAATAAACGTTCTGAAGCCACTTATTTACCTCAGACATTCCAGACAGACTCCAATCTGTGGGTCATCCCGGTGATAGTTTTCTTTGCTATCTTGATCCTCTGCTGACAGCTTCACTCGCTTACTCGCTGGCTCGTCAGTTTTTGAATCAGGGGCTGATCAGGAGATAAAGAAAACAGAACGGAGCTCTCGATGTTTTTTTCGTGCTTTTACGGCTAAAAATCTAGTATATGATTTAGAACAAAGCTCTTTATAATTACGGTATTACCGACAATGTTTTGTCGGAAATCTTGAGTTAATTCGTCGATTGTCCGGACGAATTCTTAAGTTAGTTGGCTGAGCTGATAAAATTTCGTACACTGATCAACGTGACAAACTGTCATTCGGGTAATTGTAATAATAAAACGTAAAAATTTGGAAAAGATTCAGAGATTTTGAAAAAGAATACTTCTGTTTAGACTTCTTACTCAGATACTGACGAGATTCTTCTACAATAACAGCAACAACAACAACCATTTTATTTTGGATAATACAGAGAATATCATACAGCAAAAGAATACATTAAACTTAAATAAGCAAAAAAAAAAAAATACTCAAAATAGTAAAAACTCGCGAAAAAATATTTACCTGTCTCTCTGTTGTCTTTAGGTTCTTTCTTTGATTTCTTTTCTTCTTCAGAGTTGTGTTGTTCATTAAATTCTTTTTCCCTCTTCTGCTCATCTGAAACAATTATAGCAACATTCTTTAAGCATTGTTAGTCGATGTGGATTGCTGTAGTGATCCAGGTAATGATCGATGCACACAAAATTCCAGTGACAACTATTTCACTCTCTCCAGTTTCTTAGAGAGTCTTATGAATAAGAACGTGACTAACAGAAGGCCTCTCCAAGCCCGTTGCTTATCATTTTACTGAGCCTTTCACTAACATGCGGACTCTAAAATTCAAAGCTCAACCGACAAATGCGTTTTTCGCTGCCGAGCACTGTTTTGTTGCAGGGGTTTCGTTGTCTGAACTGTGCTCAACGATTTGATTACCGCCCGCTCGGCAGTAGTCGGAAGCTGGGAGGAGCCGCCGAACATTAGCGAAAAACGTATTTGTCGGTTGAGCTTTCAATTTTAGAGTCCGCATGTTATTGAAAGGTACAGTAAAGACTTAAACTTTTAATTCCACAGGAGGTTGCCGCGATAGTTACCAGTCTCGATTTATACTCCAAGTTGGACAGGGGCACTAGAAGAGTGGAATAAGCCATACATAAGCCAACCATGAAGAAGATTGACCATGCATGAACCCGGACCTCTCGGCCAATCAGAGTCGAGCCCTCTGCCCACTGACCGATCATTACGCACCAATTATCTCATTAAAGACTAAGTAGTTAATTACCTGTAATATATCGGACACTTTGTACTTTTAAATCTACGTTTGTTTCGATAGTGGACACCCAAAGACATAGATTTGTACCGCTTACTTTCTTGAAGTTTGGGAACAAGTTTATAGATAACGTCTTCAAGTGTTTGGTCTGACCTGTTAACAGAACACACAATTTCACCATCTTTTGTCTTTCTATAACAATTTTAAGATTTAATAGAGAATTACACTGTTGCTGTGTTGAAGCACGTATGCAACTATAAATGACCTACAAATATCAAATGCGCTATTGTTGACGAGCTTGTTAAAATAAGACAAAAGTAGCCACATGTATATTTGTTTGCACATATTTTTATCCTCCCGCTACGTCTTGGGTCATTTTACAGGGCTGGGTAGTCAAACACACCTCCTTTAAGCGCACATTGGCTTATAATTCCAGCAATACAAGATTCAGTTTGTGGACGCTGGGGATCCTGATCAAAAACCAGACTTTTGTAGTTGTCAGTAACAAACGCCCCTTGGAATACTTTTGGTAGGTTTCGGACCCGCCCATACTGGACGTCAACTTCCTGAGGAGTGTTAACTTGCAGCTGTTCTCAGACTGTTTCCGCCTGCGAGAGTCACTAGGACTACATAACAAAAAGAGGTGTGACTCTATTAGTACCTGAGCATCTCAAATGGATTTGTTTCATGAATGAGAATCGAGCAAGCTGGACACTTATTGTCTTCGCTATCTTGCAAGTACTTCACAATACACGATCTGCAGACTGTGGAAGCAAACAATAATATATACTTACATGTATTGTTGCGTGTTACATTAAAACTTGTTTCACACGGTTTTGCAAACATGGTGCAACATTTGCAATCATTTTGCTTCAATATGACAATAATAAAGCTAGGCCCAAAGTTATCACGGAGGCAACTTTTACGAGTGTGCAAGGAAAATATAACCGAATGTGGCCGAAAAAAACGCTCGTGGTAAGCAGCGACTACTTGAACGTGATTTACTCCTGCCACAGAACCTCATCACAGTCGTGTAGTTCAGAACGCAAGCAAAAAAAAAAAAAAAAGAAACCGCTTTGGCGACATGATTTGCGCGCGAAAATACGAGAGTTGCCCGGTTTGTGTACATAGCTGAATTAATTAAAACTGATCTGTGATGTTGGCCTGTGTACATACAGATCTCCCGGGTACACATGCTTAGGGATTATTTCTTAAAGCTGAACAAATATCCAATGCTTTGTTCTTGTTCGGGTTCCCTATTTTAAAATATTGAAAATAGTCGACTTGATGAATATCCTGCCATTTCGATCAAAGAAAAACTTATTCAGCTACTCTTGAAGTTATTATCAAAAACGTTAATGCCGATCAAATACAATTCAACTTGATGTCTCACTGACAGCAAAAACAAGAGGTGGTTTTTAAGCACGTATTTCATACGTGACATGAGGGCAGAACTTGTTTCTAAGAAAAATATGCGCTTTTGAAACTTTGTTGCAATCTCGCACCCTACATTATCGCGACGTGATTTGTATTAATAAGCTGAAGAGGACACGTTTACGGGCAAATTGCACTCTTTCTTTTCTAGTCGCTACGATCAAATACAATAAGTTTGCTTCATCGAGTTTAATAAAGGTGCCCGTTGTAGAAGCTGAACGCTTTTGCATCCTCTTGAACTTTTCTATCCAAGTTTTCAGTCCAACACAGGATGCCAAAAAAATAAGGGCGTTTTAATACACGTATTTTCATGCAGTACCTCGAAGAAGTCGGGACTTTAATTGGCCAGGTATATCAAATTGATACCAATTTTTTTTAATTTTGCATATGTAAGCTGATTCTTCAAAATATTTAACAGGAGTATTTCTCTTTCAAGCTTAAAGAAACATCATTATTCGGACAAACAAACAAACTTGATGATGTATCTGACTAAAGCTTATAGCACCTTTTGTTTTGAGTGCACGTGTTTACAAAAGGGTCATCTTTCCTGCCATTCAGTAACCTTTTAATCCGACCGCGATTTATTTTGTGCGTAACTTTGATAATTTTTTACAATGATCTGAGTTCTTTTTGTAGGCGTGAAACACGCGTTCAGATTTTTCAAGACAAAAACTTATCGCGTGGTACTTCGTGGGTGATCTGTTAATATTGTAATGTATATTCCCTCAGGGGTACTTTATTATCTCCTAGGACACAGAATAAATAATAAAACTTGAACAATTGCGGACTTCCACTCCAGCTGTAGCGACGTAAAGCATTCGCCGTTGGCGTAGAAAGCATTTAATTCTCCCGCGGCTCCAATGTAGAAAACACTTCTCGCCGTTGTTGACAGGATAAGGCCACATTTACCGACTGGTCGTGTTATAAGTTTCACAATTGTTACCATAATTTAGGCTTATCACTACCCACTGTTGTATCTAATAAAATTATCTAAAAGCGTCAAAAGTGTGCCATCTTATGAATAATTATGACTCTCAAATGGAGAATCACTCGTAAAACACTAGCGTGGATAGGTTTTTAATACCCGTTTCGAAGCAAAGCGCAGAGTTCAGTCTTCGCCGTTTGAACAGTAGTTGCCGGAGAGATCATTTTGGCGAAACATAGCGAAACAAGCAAAAACTTTCGTTTAATCGCCGCCAAAAGCTACACTCGTAAAAGTTTCGCCTCCCTGAGTTAAACTAATAAAGAAATGAATAGTGTTTGATGGTCGTACATAACAAACGTAAGCAGATGTTTTTTCGTGCAATGAGGATGCGACAGTCTCGCAAAATTGCTGCGTTTCATTTTACTGAAGGGAAAAGACGCGTTTGTATTTGCTCTATCCAACTCGATACTGGTTTTGTTGATTATTTAACTCCCAGAAGCGATGGACGGGGCTTATATTCTTTTATCGCGTCCAAAATTATTGCCGTTTGTAACAATGCGTGGCGCTCAACCGGTACCTACATGTGTGAAGACATTCTGTGATCGTTGTCGGCTTGATCAAATATCCTCTGCAAATTTCGCATGTAATAAACGAGTTGAGATCTTGAAGCTTGAGTTTTCTCTCCCTGTTTGACTAATAGAACATACAAATCATAGATAACATTGAACGTCAAACAATATTTTAAAAGCACTCGCATTTTCTGGATTAAGCTATTCTGCCTTTTAAACTGTTTAGCGGGATGAAATTCCCAGCCAAATTTTCAAATCTATTCCGTAAACAGGTGTCAGTCGTTCATCGGAGGGTAACCTGATGTTCGACGGCAAAAAAATATGAATGTTTTCTTTGACGGTGGAGCTTAATCAAAACAGAATTAAAACAATTTCTGCTGATATTTGACAATTTCATTCGCCATAATTAATGCAGTGGCCTGAATTCAATAGCGCCATTTTGTCAAATTTTGCTTCAAGTAACTTGTAACATCACTGCGGTGGAGGAACACTTAAGCCACAGTTGTTTTTTTGAGTGATTAATGGAATCGAATCCCCCGAGCAACTGATTATGATTAGCGGGGTATTATAAAGGTAATAATCTAAGTGACACTAGATTTGTACCATGTTGGTCAGTATTAAAATATTTACCGTATTTTAACCCGATATAACTGGCTGGAATTTCAACTATCACATTTGGACAGACTATGAGGAAAGTGACCCTAGTGGTATAATCATGATTTTTACAAGGAATATTACTGGCAGGAAGGAAGTACGGCATTGTGTTTCTCTTTCCTTGAGAGCACGTCATAAGTTTCAGTTCTGTCAATGCTTGTTGCAAATTATTGACGTAAGCAGTGAAAAGGTTAAGACAAGCTTCAACTTGCCGCCATTGCATATGGCCCTTTACCAATAAATTACTCAACCTTTGAGATAACACCGGCTTTGAAATAAATATTAAACGGGTCTAAAATGTGAAGTAAATAGAAAGGCATTATTTGAAAATAAGATTGTGAAAAAGAGACTAGACTTTGACTTCCTTTACCTGAAGAACAGCCATTTGAAACTGGACAGACTTGCAGCCGGCGTTGTCAATTTCGTCTGTGTTCTGTGACAACACAGCTAATTTCTTTACGACCTCTATTCATGTGGCCTGCGGTCGCGAGTGATGAAGATTCCCGGATAAAACCCACGCCGCCAATTGGATGAATCAGCAAACTTGTTTATTAACTCATCAGCTGGAAATATCTAAATAATCATTGGGAGGCGAGACTCCTGTGAATCAACTTAAAAACTCGGCTACAATCAACGCACCAACTTGTTAATTGCTGAATAATGGTCACTTTAAGTTTACGTTTCTTTCAGTTTCCACGAGACTATGAAATAATCAACTTCTCAAAACATCTTCTGGAAATCAAACCTCCCTTCGATAAGATCTTGGCCAGTTATTCTTTGTTTGTGGCTAAGTGATATGTGTAAGTTATTTCGTGTTCCATCATTTACAGAAAACATGAAGAAATAAAAACAGACGAACAATACAAGCAAGGTGCAATAAACAAAAGCTGAATATCTTAATGGCCTTTCATGACGTGAATGTCTCTAGGTTTTCTTTGACATTAAAAATTAGCGAGGGAGCAATGAAATTGTATTTATGTCCGTGTTTTCATTTATAACAAAACTTTGCAAGCGTTTCTCTGTTTTCTGTTCACTGATTTAATTGCAGAAATTAAGATAAACTGGCGTGCGACAAAAACAGCTTTCTTAATTTAGTGTTATATTGTTTTCCTAAACTTAGAAATGCTAAAGCAATATTTTGATAAGAATTGACAGAAGGAGAGATGGATAATGTTATTATGTAAATCTTCAGTGAATATCTGAGAAACGCGGCTAAGCCTCAAAACACAAAAAATTACACCATACTCATTAAACATTTACATCTGAATACATCACGGCCAGATCACAAAGTGAAATATTAGAAAACGTTGGTAAGGCAAATCCTAGTCAATGATTTCTCATCAGTTTAATTCTTTAGGAACCGATCGACCCACGTGGGGTATAATAATGTGCCACACATTGGTAAACACCGCCAGCATAAAATACTGACATTTCGCTGGATATTTAATACTAGAATTTATCTGTCAGGTCGTGGTTTTAAATACAGTATTTCAATTCTGTAGTCGATACGCGATATTGCCATGTCGCAGCACACTCGTGTTTATCTTAGAAATCGTAATAAGTAAACACTTGTGACTGGCAGTTCTGCTCTTCACAGTGTTCGGCTCTAACGCGCGTTATAAAAGAACTAATAACAATGCAAACGACACAATTCAAATTAAACAAACTATCTTGCTATTTAATTCCTTTATTCTTGATCTATAAAGGTTCAGTACCGTTTGATTTTAAATTATTTGTATTTTTTTATTATTCAAAAGTTTTTCTTTCTGAAAGTAAAAATAGGAACTGAAGAAATAACAGTTTGACGACTTTCAGGAAAATATCATAACTTGAATAAATATATACTTCAGTCGAGTCGGGAAAAATATCGGTTTACCTTTTACTCAAATGTTGAAAACACTTCTCGTTTTTTTGGAACTGTTCTTGCTAGGTTACTTATGCTAAGTTGACTGGGTCAACTTGAAGCGCCCTATTAATAACGTTTTCTCTTAGTCAGTTTGGTTGCCTAGCAAATATAACTTTTTCAAAATAATGCGACCTCTACGTGGCGAGAATTCGATACAAGGCGTATACGTTTATTTCTTTTCTTCCATGAATAAATATCACCCAAAGTGAAGTATTCGGACTTCATTTATTACACTATCGAGCACCAACTCAGCAAACGAAATATAGATAAATTATACTGATGATATTATAAGTTAACAATTACCGGGCAACTTTATGCCGGCTTTTGATATCAGCGGTGAAATATTAAAGCGAAAGAAACTTCAGATATTTAATATGCTCATAGGTTATTTGAAAAATTATGTACAATTCAGAGTAGGTTTGCATGATAGCAGTGAATGTTTGTGATGTCCGTGAAATATTTGCCAAGGTACAGCTGTTTCCTTGCGAATAATAAGTCATTTTTCCGACTGGGGAAATATCAATTTAACTTCATATCATGTCAATCTTGGCGACAGCATAACACAGTGCTAACATTTAAATTAAGTTTGCGAGCTTTTCACTGGCTGATTTTATTTTAGTTTATTTACTGGAAGTGGCGCAGCCCAGCAAGATATCCATTTACTATGCACATAAAATACATTTTGCCGTACGGGGTGCAAACTTAGATCGGGGCTTGCTGTAAAATGATCTGACAAAATTACAAATTAGAGAGATAGGCATCACCAGGGAACTAACTTCAACACTCAAAAACAAACGAGAACGTGCACGTAAGTCACAAGGCTTTCTAACAGTGACTGCGACCGAGCCAAGTAGCGGTTTATACTCGGGCGTTGGAGACAGATCACAGTCAGTGCATGTTACTTGTATTAATTACTGAATTACGTTGAGTGCGAAAATGATCTGAACACTTCTGTATCATACAATAAGTCAAGGAATAAATTAAACAGTACCTGCGGTCCCGATACCTGACAGCCAAAACTTGCGTAACTGTTACCTGCTCCAAAGTTTACATTGCTCGAACAGTGCGGTACTGAGGCACAAATTTTCTTGTTTTGTTTCTAAGCTTACTTGTTGGTTAAATCCGCGCTTTCCATTTAAATTATAAGGAATAACCAGTTGAGCCACAACGGGCGGATTTTAAAGTCACTTTTTTATTTGAAAATATTATCTTAAACGGATGAAACCGAAACACGAACCAAACGAAGACTTAGTCTAACTCACACAAAAAGAAAAGAAGACTTTTCCTTTGGTTGGATGATACTTTAACCATATGAGCTTTCCAGTGCTCCTCCTCTTTGAAACCAAATCAGCTCTCACCCTCTCCCAGCCCGAAAATTGTCTTTAGCATCTTATTCACGGAAGACTCAAGACGGCAAGCTTCCGCTTGATTTCAGTCCTGTTTAGACGCTCAGGAGTTTGGAGACGTCATAAGACTACGGAAGCGTGATTTGACAGTAACAAGTAAAATCGCTCATCTTCCGTTTATTGATGACTTTTGGATTATTTAAAATTCTACCGAGCAGCCGGGGCAAACGGCCTTAAATTAGTGATTGTTTATATGAGGGAGGATATACGTGATGGATAGAGAAAATAACTTGAATGTATGACAACCTTCTGCTTCCATTCAAATAGCCTCAAGTAAAAAAAATGTCCTCACGACAGTTCTTTTTCTATTAAAATTTTGTTGACCTTTTGCTCACGGTTTCTATCGGCTTATATATCCCTAGATCAAAAACTTGTTGTAACTATTTTTTTAAGTCAAATATGATATTTTAGTGATATTTTCACTGAATCATAGTCGCACCCATCATTGTCTCACGGCGACACCATTGCGTCCCCAGATCTTGTGATTATTGAATGTCTTTTCCAGTCAGAAAAATTCAAGATAGCAGATTCTTTAACTTGCACGGGTACCTTGTGAAGATAAGATCCTAATATCTAGCTAAGATTCTTAATTGCGGCGAAATGTATTGTTTTACGGAGCTTTTCAGTTAGTCACAATAAGGGAAACGGGATGGCGCAGTGGTGAGAGCTCTCATCTCCCACCAGTATGACGCGGGCTGGATCTCGGCCCGGTGCCATGTGCGGGTTGAGTTTGTTGCTGGTTCTATCCTTGCTCCGAGGGTTTTTCTCCGGGTTCTCCGGTTTTTCTCCCTCCACAAAAACCAACACTCCCAATTCCAATTCCATCAGGATAGAGGACCTGCATGAAAACCAGGTAAGGCTGATGTGGCTTCCTCTCTAAATATTGTAATTTATTTCATAATATTATAACTCGGACCACTGTAAAACTGCAACCATTTATTAAAGTTTTTATATTACTTTTATGATTAGATTTTTCTTACAAACATTACATTTCTGTATACAATATTTACAATATTTGATAGTATCGAAATGTGCCGGTATTTAATTGCAACCTACTTCAGTTACACATTTCGAACGGAAAACGAGAAACAATATTCAAGTCAACTTTCTTTGCTTCATATAATGATAGAATTACGAATTGTCTTTTAAAGAGGACGATGCTCTTTCCTAAGTTTACAAACATTTTTGTCGAAAATACAAAGTTTAGGTAAATATCTCCACGGAAAAGTTACATGATGCTACCCCAAGTCTTCCTCCTTAACTTGAACGGCAAAACAAATAGACACAAAATTAGATAACAATGAAATATTTCCAGTCACTACTAAAAGATGGTAAACTAACAAGACGTTAACGGAAAAGATATTTTTAATTGTTTTGATGCCGAACTGCTCGAAGTTCAGCTTGAACAAACTTACTATATGTAATAATAAACTTTTCAAAGTTCAAAAGTAGAAAGAGAAAGTATTTTAACAAGCAACGTGGTTACCTTAGTGGCTACCCTGTTCACACCAAGTAAACACTCTTGGTTAACATGGTGTGAACATGTGCAGATGACCGACCGGCGCGACTTCGCCGTTAATTTGATCACAATAATTTGGCTACCTCTCACTTAATATCCTTAAAATTCCTGAAAATTCTCCTTGTTCTCACCTATGTAATTCATGATGCTGGAAGGCTAGTTTGAGTTTCTTTCTTAAATGTATAAATGTAATTTCAAAGTCTAGATAGAGCGACTAGATCGTGTAGTTACCGGGGTTCAGGTTCTGGTTTAGTTGTTCAGATATTTTTAGCCTAACTCGTAGTTACACCGACTATCTCAAAAGTCTACTTATCTAATTTGAACTTCTCCCACTTGGTACCTAAATACCTTTTTCTGGCACTATAAAAGCTGAATTCGCACTTTTCGACACTATAAAAACTGAATTCTACAAAAGCGATTTCAGTTAGTCTATTAGGACGACAAGCTACTCAGCATTATTACGATTGGCAGAGTAAAAGGGATCTTATCTCATCACAGATCTTGTGGCGCGGAAGCAGGGCTTTGTTCCCTTTCCAGGTTTCCCTTGCAGCGTGATATAAGACAGCGGACTGGCAAGGAAGGAGGGGACGATAGACAATTTGTATGCTCATGGTGAAGCTGGAACTAACAATGATGAAAATCGTTTCAAATACAAGAGATGTTATAAATGGCATTCCACGTGACCCTCCCTGTCAACTCGAGTTTAACTGGTTTTGCGATATATAAGCGCGAGAAAAGGATGTACAAATGACTCAGTAAGCAAAGGAACTAGAAATAAGCGAAAGTGATGCGATACGCTGGTACATCCGTTTCTTCATTTTTATCACACCTATTCATAATTACTATTTATGATTCCATTCGTCATAGGAAGTCCAGTTTGGGTCGATATTGCAGGGTTAAAATTGCATTGCCCTGTGGAGAGAAAATGACAGTTAGATGAAATAAGACTGAAAAGGAACAATAAAGTTCTTGTAATGAAACTGACACAGCGAGCGGAAGACAAGTGACAACCTGGAAGCTACTACAAAAAAAAAAAAAAAAAAAAAAAAAATTTATTAAAACCCTTTAAAATAATAAAAAAAAAAAAAAAAAAAAAAATATATATTATTATTTATTTTTTAATTTTTTTTTAAAATATATTTTTTATTTATTTTTTTTTTTTTTTTTTTTTTTAAAAAAAGAAAAGGGTTTTTTTGTTTTTTTTTTTTTTTTTTTTTTTTTTTTGTAGTAGCTTCCAGGTTGTTACTTGTCT
>Ga0126339_10001322_pt1 | contig 16569 bp, 12 predicted proteins | sample OrbTmetagenome_2_FD_92532 | JGI IMG/M metagenome (GOLD analysis project Ga0126339, IMG submission 92532) | Coral microbial communities from Petempiche,Puerto Morelos, Mexico - Orbicella T R C metagenome | ecosystem: Host-associated > Invertebrates > Cnidaria > Coral | place: Petempiche,Puerto... | reverse complement strand
TTTTGTGTTTTTTTTCCCTCTCTCCTTTGCCAAAACCAAAAAAAAAAAAAAAAAAAAACCCCTGTTTTTTTTTCTTTTTTTTTTTTTTTTTTATGGTAATCCCCCTTCCTCGGGGGTAGAGGTCTATGCTCTGCCACCGACATTGATCTTTACAACGCATCAGGATTTGTGATATGTTTTGCGGAACGATATGTAGTTTATGAGTTCTCAGAAGTATTCACCCTCTGTTCATATTTCTAGGTATTTGGCCATAATGCATTCGTTGCGCTACACGTCAATAGTCACCCTCTCAAGATGCGTTTCCGTAATCCTGTTTATCTGGATCTTGTCAGCGGCAACTGCTTTAGTTCAGCTAAGCTGGATGGACATAGCTCACCACGATGTGTATCAAATCCCCCCTCCTGACGTCATCAGGCGTGAAAACATCTACGACATCACGTGTCTTCTTGTGTTTTTCCTGGCCCCACTTTTGTGCATGGTTTTCGTCTACGCGAAGATCTTCGTCGAAGTGTCACGACAGGTCGACCTAGTTCAAAAGCGAAGTACTCCAGGTTGGGAAGAAGCAAAAGCGATAAAAAACACAGAAAAGAAAGTTGTTACAATTTTTGCGGTAATGTTGCTGGTTTACACCGTAGGCTGGCTGCCTTATTTCATCCTGCGACTTCATCATCTGGAGCAACTACCGCCTCTTGTTATTTACATCTGCATATGGCTTCGATTTTTGACCTCATTTCTCAACCCATGTCTGTACGTCTTTGGCAAAAGAGACTTCCGTGCGGCTTTGAAACGGAGAAAAACAAGAAATTTACATTATGGCCATCTGTTACCACTTGATCGTATTGGAGCCGAATAGGAGGAAAATTGCATTGCGGTTAGAAATCGTATCTCATTCAATTTTCGACTAAACTGGCAAAGTGTATGACATAGATGTTAGTTTCTAAAAAAACTTTGTGGGTTCTGTTGACGCGCAAGCGGAACACTAACACTAACTTAAAACAACTTGAAGTTGAGAAGGGAAAGTTATAACCGCTGTAGCGAGTTTCCGGTCCTTTTGCGGAAAAGTGATGTTTATAATGTTACCGAGACCTTAAAAGAAACGATTATTTCAAAAAAAAAAAAAAAAAATCAAGTCAAACCACTAATTACTATATTTTATCTTCTACATCCCGAAAAAAAAAAAAAAGGAAAGAAAATTAACATGCAAGCCGACGGTTCGGTTTTAAGCTTCAAGTTTGCTTCTATTTGCTTTCGATAGTTGTGTGCTAAATGATCACATCTAAGAAGTGTTAATCCGACACAATATTCAGAATATTGGACGATAATGTTCTGTTAACGTTGCTCTGTTCTGTTGTTGGTTTTTCTGGATATGGATCAAATGAATATATTAAAAAGAAAAGATGTATGTTGTATTTGTATCTAACAAACTACAATTGTAGCACGTGCGTTGCACATGGTCTGAAATCATCTGTGAAATGTCAATCATCTCCCGCCCCCAGTTTTGTCCACGGTCTCAGACTCTAGGAACAAGGTTTAACACGAGGGTTTTTAGTGTAAAATTCAATATTGCAAAAAGTTATTTACCATCGTATTCCCAAGCAGACACTAATTTCTGAACCGTGAACGCTTTGCCTACCCGTCAAGATGGCGTTGAAAACCGTCATAAGGTCTATTGAGAGGTAGGATTAGACGGGCCCTCTACACCTATAGCGACAAAGGTCTGTATGATGCAGCGGGTACGATTTAGTAATTGCAGCTAATTTGATTCTGAGCTCGAGATTTCGAGTGATACGGTTGACGAGGGCGCAAGACAACTGTCACGCATAGCCGGAAATCGAGAGTGAATAATTACTTTAGGATAAATCTACTAGTAGTTCAAAACGTAAACAAAATTATCACAATCTTCTGCACAAACACTTTGAAAACGTTAAGAAGTGGCCGCCATTTTGTAACCGACCGCACTCTGCAAGGCCACTCACTACCACGAGCGTACAACAAAAAACTGGGTTTCCACTGATGAAAACCCATATATAATAGATTATAAAAAGAGTGTCATTATGGAACTGAGAAAGTCTTGCAGGTAGCCTTTCATTACTGACAACTCAAGACACGAGCACGCTTCGTGACGTCACCACTGATTACAATGCTCTCCCTTCAAGTATGTCTCGAATATCGAGATGAGCCATCTCGATATTCTTGAAACATTTGGGTTTAAGACCGTAGGTACTCAGTAATTATATTAGCAGCATTTTGACCACAAATCCAATATCGCTGTAACAGGGTAGTTTATTTAAAGATGTCTGCAATAATCAAGATGGCTAGTTTGTGCACGTGATTGAGCGACTCTACGCTCGTATACCGACACGTTCAGTTCACGTGCATGCCCGGTTCACACGCTTATCTTGTCAACTGTATTTAGCAGGGTCGTGCGAGGCCAAGGATTATCTTCTCCGTCTACAATTTATCTGAAGGCTGTACTGTTTCTTGCAGTTTGAGCATCTGACCTTTCTAAGAGGAGTGGACAGAGGAGTAGCGAAACTCGACACCTTGTATTTAGTCTTTGAAATACCGGTTAGAATTTCTTGGTTTTATATAGCTACCTGTTCAAAACAAGTGATCGCCTTGAACAAGATTGTGTAAAAAGCTTACCGCCTATATGGCAAATAAGAATCATAATTAATAAAAGAAAAAAACGGACGCTTGCTGTACCGCGTGAAATTTATGTTTAGCGTCTCCTCTTCAATCCGGTTTGACAATCGTTTTTCTCGTTTAACCAGTTTTGCTTTTGCTCTCACTTATAAACCTATTGAAAAACACCAGGCCACGCTACCGAGAGAACAACATTACAATTTAATACTCCTGGCAGCTCTTCGAGTTTGTTTCGAGCTCCATCTTCCGCTCGCCTGCAAGCTTTTAGTGATCGCCAGAAATAATTCAGAGGTAAGCGGTTATATGTTATTGTTTATCTTTTTTTTATCCCTCTGACCGTATAAAGTGGATGTCCGCACGGTTTGTCCGGCGAAGAACTTATCGAAATCCGGCCTGAGTGCATTCTATGTTTCTTTGGAAATGCCAAGCGATTCCAAAAATCATTTTAGTTTTCTAGTCGACGAATTGCCCGATCTTGATTATGTTATAATAATCGACCCTAGGAATCTTCAAAACATATTCCTTTATTACGGATTCAAAGACTGAACCCTGCAGTGTCAATATATTACATAACAATCAGAATTTCGAAGGAAAGACGTACTGAGACATTCTAGATTTAGTTTATAAATGCCAAATGTTTCTGTTTTCCTGTTTATTTTTCTAGTGACCGTGAATTTCCCGAGCTTGCATGGCGCCTTTATTTTCAATTCGATCGTTCGAGTGGAGTGTGGGTGAAGCCCGCCGCACGTGTACGCAGCAAAGGTCTTTTATCAAGAAAATAGCGCTCTCTCTTGCGACCTTCGGACATTAAAGTCAGGAAACACTTCTCTGCGGTTTTTCTTGGCACTCTTCAGCCTTCACTAGGAAAGCACGACTCCTTTAATTCGTTGGTGGTCAGATTTTGTGTTTGGTCTCGATTATTCATATTTCATGCGATCTAAAATTTACATACACCTCTTTCTTCTTTCTGTTGCTGATGAAAAAGCCGTCACGGGGGGAACCAAAATTTCGTTTTCGTCGCTTCAGTCCGCGACTCGTTTTCGCCGCATCGCGACTCGCATCTGAACTGAACGTAAAAACTGGCCCTGGAACAAAAGTGAAAATTATATTCTGATCGTCTTGATTTAATCATTGACACCTGAATATAGAACGTACCGAGGGATTTTATTAACTCGGTTACAGACTGCGAACAAAATAACTTGAACGAGTTTTTCGGTATTTGCTTTAGTATCAAAAGAACGATAGCGGTTAACTGACGAAGACCCGTCCAACTTTGTCACGAAAGCGACGAACCAAGATAGAAACATCCACTCCCTTGTAAATAAGTTTACTTGACTCGGAGCCGAAAGGGTCAAATGCTGACATAAAATCCTTTTGAAAAGACAGCTGTTTCTTTTTATGCTAATATTGTGGTAACGAAAATTTTCCAGAACAGGATTTGTCGCCGAGGAGAAAATCTCTCACAACGTAATTAAGTGTAAATTATCTCAGCAACTAGCAAACGCTCTATATTAACTTCGGATGTGTCCTATATCGCTTTTGTCACGAAACAAGTATCATTATCATCTTCCAAAGGATCACTTCAATATTCCTTATTCAAGTTCCGGAACTCCTTCTACGACACAGGGGGTCACACGTTATGCTTCTAAATCGAACCATAGTGTTCCTCATTTTTCTGACTCTCGCTATTTTAGTAGTTGTATTATCATATCGCAACATGTTTTTCTCACATCCCTTTTTCCCGCAAAACTAACGTAATTTTCATAATGTATCAGCAACGCAAAAGTGCAAACAACTTAGGGCCCGCACGCTCCAGGCGATGCAAAAATATTTGTCATCAGTTGCGTTCTACAAGTGCGTACGGTGTTTTTCTTCCTACCAACATTTTTTCAAGCCGTAACAAACTTTAAAAGCGCCGTCGTTTTGCCTCGGAGCGGGACAAATCTTTGTCAAGCGTCAAAACTATCAGATTTTGCAGGCGTTAAAAGAATGTCACTAAAGTTACGAACGGGGAACCGGGAACCGGGAACGGGAGTCTGAGAATTCAAAATGGTGGACAAAAGAAAAAAGGCTTGAAAAGGGAACAATTTGGGAAAATATGAGGAAGTGTTACGGTTGTAAACGTGAGTTTCTACCGGCTGTGTCCGCAGATGACCAGTACGTTCTTGTTATAGCAGAGTCCGATTGGTACTGGGATAAACAAAGCATGAAATGGAGCCTTGGGAGAAAATCGAATCGGTATTTTCACATGCTACCTCAATCGGTCGGTGCAAAATGCAGACTGCAGACTGGATACAAAAGGCAAACTGAGAATAAAGGTTGTTTCTCGTCTGATACGCATTCGTGACAACATGTCATCTAAAAACATACCGAGTGTCACGTGGTCGCTTTTCCGCAGTCATCTTTCACCAACACCAGCATTATTCTGGAATATTCCTTGCTCGTTTCTCATATATTTTGTCTTTAACAAAGTGGCCAGGCCACAGGTTATATATCTGCTGCTTACCTGATTTGCCAGCAGAATTGCCCATCTCCGAAAGGCCACCATGCTACCGAACTTGAAGACAGTCAAGACAGCGGACGACCCACGTTCAAAGATAGTCATGTGTTATGTCACTTGTTCTCGATATTCTATTGCGTGTTGCTATTTTTAAATATTGACATGACAGGTCGAACACAAAGCGAGTAGATATGACAAGACTGTGAAGGCTTGAAATTCTATTTCAGAACGACTGTGGCCTGACCGATCGGGGTGGCATGTGATAACACCGACTGAATTTTCTCCCAAGGCGCCATTTCATGCTTTGTTCATCCCAGTACCAATCGGACTCTGCTCTAACAAGAACGTACTGGTCATCTGGGGACGTAGCCGGTGGATACTCACGTTTACAACCGTACCACTTCCTCACATTTCCTCAGATCGTTCCCTTTTCTTTTCCTTTGTCCGCCATTCTGAATTCTCAGGCGGGTTACCACTGTATACTCGTTCCCAGACTCCCGCTCTCGGTTCCCCTTCCCCGTTCCCCGTTACTAGTTTTAGCAACATCTGGTGTTAATATGACTAAAAATGTCAATCAAGGAAATTTGATCTCGCTTTTTAGAGTCTATACATACAGCAGAAGCTCGCCAAAATATTTAATTTTTGCGCCGCAATCGAGCTGTGAAGATGAGAATGACGAAGACCTTATAATTCTTACTTAGAGATGTTGAATGCGACTCCATACAAGCTATACGGCTCGCAGAGCAAACTGAATGGCTTGAAGGACGATAAAGAAAAAAAAATTACAAGCAATAAAACGCCGAAGCAAGACAGGTAACCGTTTATCTCTCGATAATTAAAGGTCACTTTCCCGCGAACGGAACCCAAAGGAAGGTGTTAGATTTCAACGTGATTGACACTTGTGGTTATTGAATATTTTGGTGTTTTTAAGTGGAGACAAAATTTGTCGAGATTTTAGGCAGAGCCAAACAAATCTTATTAACCCCTTGCGTACGGGCCCTAAAAAAATAATAATATTGTGACAAACACTCACACAAAAGAATGAGATGTTTACAAATAAATCAGCAACGCACTGTGAACAAGGGATATCAAGAAATAACCTGCAAGGGAGGCAGCGTGGGCGAGTGGTTCAGGGACGTCGGACTTGAAAACCGGAGGTCGTGGGTTCAAAACCCGCTCTGACCACTAGGCTGGAGTTGTTTCTCGGTAAACCCAACTGGTTAGGTAGAAAACGCAGAGTGCGGAGTGTACAAGATGAGGAATATACAAAATGAGGAGTGTACAAAATGTGGAGTGTGGAAAGATTTCTACCATAAGATTTCTACCATCTCTAAAGGATGCCACTGGTTTCGTTAAAACCCGGGAAGGGGGAGGGGGGGGGGGTACTCCCAGAAAAGTTGGTTGGAGGTGTGTGGCCCACTTCCCAAAATCGTTACCCTATTTATGACCAAAATCTGCGATTTTTGCTACCCTATTTATGACCTGGCAAAAAATTGATACCCTATTTATGACCGTTGCCGCTGGCACAGTTGCCCTAAACATAAGTTATGAAGGGTTTTTGTCGCTGGTCTTATTGATAATGATGAAAGAGTAGCTTCTTCTAAGAAACATTCCCAATTCAAGACTAGAATGCTAAAACCATACCCTATTTAAGACCAAAATGGCCAACATCGATACCCTATTTATGACAAAAACGGCTGAAAAGCCATCCCCTTTGGGGCCGCACATACCTATATAGCACATATAAGCGAGTGCCCCCGGGCGTGAAAAGCTTTTATGAAGATCGAGTTATTGCCTTCGCCGACCGCACAGAGAGCTGGGGAATGGAAGGAGTTTTATAGGGTGTTATACCTTATTCGACTTATTCAGTTGCGTACGTCTGACGGAATAAAGATTAATTTTTTTAAATTCCATTTCCATACAAGCCGTTTTATCTGCACTCCTCATTTTCTACACAATGCATTTCCGATACTCTGGTTGCAATTTCTACACTCCACACTCCGCACTCCGCGGTTTTCACCTAACCGACCAGGTTCAATTGGTTTGCCAGTCCCGCCAGTTAGGATTCTTAAGCCTACTATGTTTAGTTGATATATTTGTTTCTGCCAGTTTAAGAGGCATGCCTGTGAACTAACTAGCTGTAGCTAAGCCCATTGACCACTATAAACAACAACATTTGAACATTTTAAATTTTTTTTGCAAACTGCAACTTAGGCTAGAAAAGATGGCTTAGCGAGGCAGAGCTCGAAACGCGATACACGTGCGGGCGCGGAGTGCGATCGACGCCTCGCTCTCGTGTATTAAGTTCCGAGCTCTGTCTCGCTAACCCGCCTGTCCTGCGATGGATCACTTTGCTTTTTCCCGTTGTTACTTTTTTCTGGCCTTCTACGCAGACGTTCTTTGGGCTCGTCACGCAATCTCTCTCCCCTACTAAAATAGGAGGCCAACTTTTTTCCCGCAAAAATTTAGAACAAAAACGGTTTTAGAAGGTTGAAATTTTTGCTCGGCGCAGCGTCAAAGCTTGCTCTTCGAACTTCTTGTTTACCTATAGCATGATCTCAAACGCTTTTTAAGTTTTATGACATTTGCAGAAACGTTTAAAATTATTTATCTGGCAGAACCATTGATACAGATTTCGTTTGCTATAAGAATATGTTTTGTAAGAATATCGAGGCTGAAATTTGCGAAATTCTAAGAATATTTTAAGAATAAACTCCAGGTTCGGACTTGAAAAGAATATAATATGTGTTCAAAATTTGTAAATTCAATACAATAATACGTTTTTAACTCAACCGTATAAAATTCTTCCTTTCTCCAAACGGCAAAACTAGCCAAGAAGCAACAAAAACAGCACTAGTCGTTTGTTCGATGCCAATAATCATTTCTGCAAGTTATGTGCGTGATATCAGGCTATAATGCCTGCAGACTGGCTCCAAAATTGCTTCGACACCATCCAGACACCAAATACATTCGAAAACCAATATGTCATATGCTATAAGAATATTCACAAGAATATTTTCAGCCTAAAATCGGCAGAAAATAAGAATATTCAGCCTCGGCCAGAAAAAGAAAAATATTCTTATAAAAAAAATAACGAGTGTACAAAACATGACAAAAACAGTTTGTGTTCCTTGGCGCTTACTCATTATTTGCAGGTAACAACACCTGCACACCATGCAAATAACCTGCGACAGATACGTCGTTCTGTACGCCATCTTTGCAGTCTTTGATGTCCCAAGCTGCGCGCGCTAAGGATATAAATTTTTCAATTAAGGTTCGCGCGTACATATAGCCGTGGTGAGTGAGCCACCAATTATAACGGCCTAATGAGGTTATATATTGTGCGTGGCTAATGTTTGTTCTATGGTAAGTTCTATTTTTTATTGCCCTTGGGAAGCAAAATCAACTGTTTTCCTCTGGGCCAGCTATTAATTAACTCACTCCCGTTGGCATGGCACCGAGTACACTGTTTGTGTTTGGTTTGTACCTGTCTTTTTATACCGTCAGACACACGTTACAATTTCCGTCTGCGACGCAGGCTTAAGTCAAGTCGACATTCTGTAATATTTTCTTCCACTCAAGAAGTCTTGAGACGTCTCAGTAACGTTCCACCTTTCTATTGGTTTGCAGCTAATTGAAGATGACAGCTATGGTCAAGCAGGGTGAGGCTAGTGAGAGTGGAAAGAAAACAACACAAGTAGTGAGATGCGCAGAAAGAAGCTCACCCCAACAGGACAGTTGTTGGTCCTGGCTGGTGTGTTTTGCAGGCGTTGTTTCAAATGTCGCCATTTGTGGATTTACCTATAGCTATGGCATTCTATTCCCAGCTCTGTTGGACGAATTTCAGCAGGGAAAGGCTAAAACAGGTATCTTTGTTTCTCGATTGTTCCCAAATAAGTGAATGAATTTAACGCACTAATGTACGAATTGGCGAGTGAACGAACGATCTCCTGCGGGCACAAACAAATGAACGTGGGATGAATGAGCATGCAGTTAGCGGCTATCTTTAAAACGGGAACGGGGAATCGGAAAACGGGAATGCGGAACGGGGAACGGGGAATCTTTAAAATGGGAATCTTTAAAATGGGAATCTTTAAAAGCGGGAATATTTAAAATGGGGAATCTCTAAAAGCGGGAATCTTTAAAATGAGGAATCTTTAAAAGCGGGAATCTTTAAATGCGGGAATCTTTAAAATGGGGAATCTTTAAAAGCGGGCATCTTTAAAATGTGGAATCTTTAAAAGCGGGCATCTTTAAAATGGGGAATCTTTCAAAGTAGGAATCTTTAAAATGGAGAATCTCTAAAAGCGGGAATCTTTAAAAGGGAGAATCTTTAAAATGAGGAATCTTTAAAAAGGGGAATCTTTAAAATGGGGAATCTTTAAAAGCGGGGAATCTTTTAAATGGGGAACTCTGTCACTCTTGGAAAATAACCCAAATTCAAAGCTAAGCAAGTGTCATACGCATTTTCTCTTGACAGCATGGGTTGGATCAATTGCAATGGTGGGCATAGGACTTTATGGTCCTCTTATTGGGAGGCTTTATCAACGATTTGGTGCTCGACTTGTGTCATTTTTTGGATCCTTGATCTGCATTGCCAGTCTCATTGCAACATCAAAAGTCTCCAATCTTTATGTCATGTTCGTAACATACGGAGCTCTGTTCGGTTTTGGATCAGGGTGTATTTTTATAGTTACGTACATTGCCGTGCCAAGTTACTTCACAAAGTGGCGCTCGCTGAGCCTGGGACTAATAGCAATGGGGCCCGGTGGAGGCCTATTTATCATGAGCCCAATCGTACAACTGCTTTTCGAAAACTTTGGTTGGAGACGAACGTTTCTATCTATGGCTGGCATTGATGTCTTAATGTGTCTTTTGGCCTTTGTTTACCGACCAGTAGTGTTAGATTCTGAGAAAGAGGAACTGAAGACAAACGAACAAAAAGAAGACAAGAAGTTCTGGGACATTTCACTTCTTAAACACAAAGCATTCGTCCTCTCTTCGTTGGCAGGAGTTATCTTTTACCTTGCTCACTACATTCCACCCGTGCATATGGTAAGTCTGAAACAGTGTTATAGGCACGCAGGGCGTGCAAAAGGCGCAAGGTGTGCAGCCGGGTCAAAGTAGCTTTAGCTCTTTTTGCGCATTGCAGCTTAGTGCTAGGTAACAATGTCACTTTGTTCTATAGATATGCAATACGAGCAATGGGCACAATATTAAGATTTATTAAAACCTGGATCATTGGATAAAGCAATTCGAGAGTTTTTATTGGCTTCGCCATCATAGGTTTTGAGCCATTATACCATGCTCTACAAATACGCGTGATTTGTTTGGTCGTTTTTATTTCTATTTTAGTCTAGTTTTCTATACTGTGGGAGCGTTAACAATGAAACAATTATTCCACTCGCGCTTGTTGGATCATCCTGACATGAGATGATTGTCGTCAACTCGGCGCTACCTGCCTCGTTGACTATCTACCATCTCATATCCAACGCGCGCTCGTCAATATTATATAGATTACCTTATGGCAATGTGCGGTCGTACGGTATATACGCACGAGTTTTCTGATACAAAAACAACGAGTGCGCTAATACCGTACAAAGCACTTTCCATGCTGTAATTTGTTTATTTTATACTTACTGAGATTTTGACCTTCAACGTTCTGATAAATATAATTGCTTTTTCATTCAGCAAAACAATAAGCTTAGTCAAGTTATTTTGTGCAAGCACTTTGTCGCTTCTTCGAAAGCCTAAATATTTTTCGTACAGAATGTTTACCGACTTTATCTCTTTTTCACTCAACGGCTCAGCTGTCTTTGTTTTGTTTGTTTGTTTGTTTGTTTGTTTTTACTTTCTTTGCCTTGTCTTTTTTAAGTTGTTTTCTTCGAGCTTCCAGACATTTCCTTGCTTGGTCAAATTCTTTGTTGTCGATAATACCTACGAGATATTTGCCTTCTTTCAAAAACCGGTTAACACTTGAGATAAACCCTCGAAGGCTTGATGGTTTTTAATCCTTGCCATCTGTTGGTTAAATTCACACACATCTGGTGTGTTTTCTTAACCTTTTCTTGCGTCTTCCTTCTGTTTGAGGAATTCGTTAGCAAGCTAACGACTTGTCGGGTTTTTGCCCGAGTATTTTTGTTTTGCTGTTCCTGCATAAAATCTTCAATGGGTAAAAGAGATAAAGTGGTAAGCCTGTTTTAACTTTCCACCATTGTTCGCGGTTTATAGCTAATTCGCGAGAAAACTAGTGTAAACTTGTGAAAACTCAAAAAACTCCCTGAATGAGGATTGAAGAGGCCCCAAAATCGTACCAACAACAACGTGAACGCGTTGCGAACTGACTGATTCATTTTGACAGCTGATTTCTGATTGGATGAAACGCTTTTTGACGTGTGAGAAAGTCGTTTCGCGATTGTGATTGGATGAAGAAATTTCCGTATGGGTTTTCCATGCCATCGAATCGATTCTATCCGAAAATCTCAATAAGTACACAAACTTTAAGACCACCGCACCACCGCGCCTCCGCGCCAGCATTCTACGCTGAAAGGCATTTGCACTCACTCGGTGCTAATCCTGGCAATAATGTTAACAATCCGTCTGCTAGAAGTTTAACTTATTTCTCTTCGTATAGGTTCGTTACTTGGAAGAGGTCGGTTTTTCAGAGGTAGTCGCCTCCCGTCTGTACATCTACAGTGGAGTGGCCTCCTTACTAGTGCGACCTGCGATTGGTCGATTGAATGACTTCAGCTGGATAAACATGATATACATTTATTCTGTGGCCAGTGGTATTTTAGGCTTGGTTACCCTCCTTTTACCTATGGCGACTTCAAATGTTCACTTTATTGCGTACTTTGTAGTATACGGCTTAGCTGATGGGACAATGGGTTCCGGTTTGAGTATCGCAGTGCTTTACAGTCTTCCTGAAAGACTCAGACCCTTGGGTTTCGGTGTCTATCAGTCCGTAACTTGTGTCACTTCAGCATGTGGTCCGGCTCTGGGAGGTAAGCCTTTTTAAAACTCCAGTATCCTCCTTGTGATCAAATGATCATTTGATCAAATCTTCTATTTTTTTCGACACTTTTATTGGCTTGTATTTATTTTTAAGCAGGAAAATTAACGTAAGCAAAGTTACATGACGTTTCGACGACTTCATGTCATCATTGTCGAATGAATAAATTAAAATTAACGGCAAGACATATTTATAGTTTTTAGGATGTGAGAAAATGAAATTAGCAAACGTTACACGTAAACATTCATGTAAAAAGTTTCGCGGGAATGAAATCCGCTTGCGTGTTCAGTTTGGGTCTTTTGTTCTTAATCAACAGCATTTTTAATGTATTTATTAAGTCCATGTTGAGTGTAGCAGAGCGTTAGATCGCAATTGGGACGCTAGTTCCGTTTCTTTCCCCCGTCACATCCCGTACTAATTTGAATTTATTTGCCAATTTGAAGTTAGTTGTTTGTCCATTTGAATTATTTGTTCTTTTATTTTGATGACAACTTATTGAACTAAACCGCCTTGGACAGATTGTGTTAATGCTAGTGGCATTTTCAGAAGCCTTTAGGTGTTTTTAAACCTATTTAAAAAGTAACCTTTGTTAGCCCTCGGGGGATCACCGGGAACTTTGGAATATTGTCCGTTAATTTTCGCATTTGTCAATGTGAGGTTATATCCTGCACATTTAACTTTGGCATAGCGTCACCACGCTACTATCCACCCAGAATATTAGAAGGCTCGTAAAAAGCATATAAATAAATTGTTTTATGTTGTTCATGAGATTTATTTGCGATTTTTCCCTTTTTTCAAAGGTTTAGTAGCAGATCTCCAAGGATCGTATGACCCAGTATTCTACATGGCTGGTGCTATAATGATATTTGCCACTGCCATACTGTTGACTGTTTCCTGTGTCAAGAAATCTAAGACATTGACCTCGAAGGAAGAAGTGAAAGTCTGGGAATCGCTTCTTGTGGTAGAAAAGTGTTCAGTTGTGTAAATGCGCATGCGCGTATCTTTGGTCTCTTGGGGACAGTGGCAACGTAATAGAAACTTGAAAGCTGCTTTGTTGTGTCACGAAACAAGACCCTGGTCAAAAAAGATTCCTTGTGTATTTTGATCAAAGCGAACAACAGAGTGCGTTCCTTTGTGATGATTCAGATCAGGATAAATGATCCAATATCAATCGGATCATTTTCCCCAGAGGGGAGGGTACTTCCGTAAATTTGTGTATAGTGTGTGCCGCGAAGGGTCTTAAACCCTGACCCTGTTTGAGGAGCGAAGGGAATGTAAATAGATACCCATTGCCAACTGGGGCAAAAAGAATCGAGAACCTCAAAAACCCTACCCTTTCCCACGGCACATACCCATATAGCCCATATATGGAATCCCTCCCCCCGGATCATTGCGAATCAAAAGATCCGACGAACCTAGCCTAGGCAAGGATTCAATGGTTCCTTTGATGAATTATGATCCGAGTGATTTTGGATCATTGATCCTGATCTGAGGTCATCGCAAAGAAACGTACCCTCAGAAACTACTTTATTCTGACCCCTGGGGCTCCAGCTAGGCCTGATTCACACCAGCGATCGATATAAAGACATAAGGAAAAGATCAGTTTTTTTTTTTTCCTATTGCGTAATGTTCATGTTGTTATGTTGCTATCATGTCATTTTGTCAGGATGTTCAAACTACAAAGTTAACTTAACGACATAACATCCCTCTTATGACGATGTGTTTATGTCGGTATGTCGCCCGTGTGAACTAGGCTTTATAACTTAAGTCTGGTTCACAGTAGCGACATAACGACATAACGACATAAGGAAAAGATCAGTTTTATCTTTATGTCGTTATGTTCATGCTGTTATGTTGCTAATATGTCATTATGTCTAAATGTTCACACTACAAACATAACGTCCTTTTTACGTCGAGATAACGTCCTTTCTATGTCGTTATGTCGCTAGTGTGAACCAGGCTTTACAGATTTATTTTAATTACTATCATTAAACTTAGAGAGTGTTTAGATGAAATAAATGCGTCATGTGACATATGAATTATATATTTTCGATCTGTTTCGACGGAAATCCGCCATCTTGGCGGATTTGGCATTTATATCTGTAATATATCTAATTATATATCTCCTAGTTTAAACTTGTACATTTATTGTAAATGGTTAACGTTATTTACTGTGTAGCTTGATATAAAACCAAGGTAGTTAATAAACTTCACATAAATTAAGGCAAAATCAAAAGCCTAGCTGTTTTTAAATTGTAAAGTATCGCTTTATCCGTTTTAATTCATTTTAATATATGTTATGTAAACGGACCTTTTTTTCCAAGCATCTAAATTAGGTGAAACTAAGGATCAACTACATTTATACCTACATAAAATGCAAAGATTTATATTCAAAGGAAAGTTTATTGTGGTCTTAAATGAGGAACTGCTTATTATTGTAAGAGGAAAATTAAAGAGAACTTATTTTGTCGAGTTACAGACTTTTTGATAAAACTGACAAGTTCCACAAGTTCTACAAAGAGAAATAATATCTGCTCGCGCCGGCTTTCTAACCATCAACATGCGAGCTATTGTAACCTAAGTTGGGAAGATATGCACAAATACAAACAAGAGACTATATAGAGACAAACAATCAGTAAATGCGCATGCTCAGTTCACACCAGGCACGTAGCTGGAGACTTTTTTGTCACATTTCCATGTAAACCTGTCACGAAATCAATCCACCTGAGATAGTTGCCAACCCCATGAGTACAGTTTGTCGACAAGCGCAAAATTTCGTCGACCGGCAGAACAGTGTCCCACATGTTCACACCATACATCTGACCGAAGAAGCTTTGATATTGCTCAAAACCACCCCCATAACTATCTTGATCTTGACCAAGGACAAAAATGCCGTTGTTGTCGACCACGTGTCCTGTTTGCAAACCATCGCCATTTCGCCAGAGAGAGCCATCAATGTAAAAGTTCCACGAGCCAGCGGTATTCTCCCATGTTGAGCAGATGTGATGCCATTGATCATCATTGACGCTTGTATCCATTCTTCTAGTAGTAAGAAAATAAACAAAATTCCATGACATTGACTGAAGCACATAACGTATATTAATATGAAATATCCCCTCTCTGACTGAAATGTTTTACATTTTGTATTGGAGATTTTGGTGTAGGTAGAGTTTGCATTCGAGCCAAGTGGCCAATCAGGACGGCACTTATCTCCAGTTTCTGTAGCATGAAGAAATGAGTATTTCTTCTTCTCCCTGGATGTGATGTTAATCCATAGCAAGGGTTTTTTTGGCCACAGCGTTAAATTCGCCGGAAACCATTTATACACCTGGCTGGAGAGAGGCAATGTGAGAGTTAAGTGTCTCGCCCAAGAACACAACACAATGTCCCCGACCAGGCTCGAGCCTGGACCGCTCGGTTCGGAGTCGAGCACACTAACCGTGAGGCTACCACGCCTCTGCAGATGTCGGTGTAACTGTATGAAAATACCCTATTAATTTCCTATCATTTATTTTCCTCCACAATTTCTCATCACTTAATTTTATCTGTTAACTCAAATCAGTGCAATTCAAATCAAATGATGATATTTACTCGCCGTCACCCCCAAGTAGGAGTTTGAAACTCGTATAATCGATTACTAAAATCTCGTTGTCTTCGTCTGGAAGTGAGTAGCTCAAGCTGGAACCGTCGTCTGCTTGGTCAGCAGTTTTTATCCAAAAGCAAACCGTGAAAGCGGTCAGCGGTGGCGCACAACGCAGCAGATCAAATCTGACGTAATCGGTGACGGACTTGGTAGGGAAAGTAAGTTGAAAATTTGTTCCGTCAACATCTGTTAGATAAATGAACGAGAATTAAAATATTCTTTTAATTGTATTCATTTTTCAATTATTCAGGGCACGACTTGAAATTCTGACACAAACAATTCATAACAAGAGTTGAACTATTGAAGACTTGGTAAATTATTCCATCTTACGCTTTTAGCATTTTCCTGCATTTTGTGAAAATTTGCTTCAGATAAAGACTAATGCTGTACAGATAAGTCTTCAATCTTTCTAATTTATTCAGCCGTCTTGTTTCATTCAAAACTGAACTGATGAAGTAGTTTCAAATAACATCACAACAGCCATATTGGTGTTCCAAAACAATAAACAGATTCGGCTAATGTGTTTACATCCTTGTTTTCACTCAATTCAAGTCATATGATGATTCATTTGGAAGGTTACAATTGTTCTGTTTGTACATACTCCCGTGCAATCAGCTGCATATGGTAAATTGCAGAATTGTAACGACCTAGCCTGTCTGAACAGTGTATAAACATGTTCCGTCTAACCTGCAGGAGTGAAACTCTATCCTTATGTAAACACTTTCTTTTGTTTCAGTAAATTTGCATGTCTGCTGGTCACGTGAGTAA